>Ga0307512_10002102_pt1 | contig 26193 bp, 20 predicted proteins | sample 14_EM_MG_FD_200267 | JGI IMG/M metagenome (GOLD analysis project Ga0307512, IMG submission 200267) | Populus trichocarpa ectomycorrhiza microbial communities from riparian zone in the Pacific Northwest, United States - 14_EM | ecosystem: Host-associated > Plants > Roots > Unclassified | place... | reverse complement strand
GCTGTTAGTCTGACTAGTATTTTTAGACTACTAGGGCGAAAGTGTGAAGTTATTTTTTACTGACTTACTATCGCGAATATAAGTAAGAGGGATTAATAATAACCCTCGCTATATATAATTTTATTATGACTATTTTTTGGAAATAAAAAGATTATTTTTAATATAAAACCTTCATAAACGGTCTTTATCTTTTCCAGCATAATCAATGTTAATACGTTTAGTAGCAACAAATTCTTTTTGGTTAACTGTGGATCTATCTTCTAAATATATTAAATTACTAGTAGTTAAATCAACATTGTTAAGATTATCATCGATATTCAAAGCTCGACATAACTTGCCAGGACCATTGGTATAATAGTGAATTTTTTGATTTTTTCTATTAGGAAAAATAACTGGAATAGTATGACTGTCAAGTGGCTCAACTGCTCGAATTAAAACTCCTTGTGGGTCTTTTTCAAGTGAAGAGACAATATTAAAGCAATAATAAATTCCATAAATAAGATAAACATAAGTATAACCACCACGATTATACAAAGTTTGAGCTTTTCAGTTAGATTTATTGGCTGGATGAGCATGACAAGCTTGGTCAATCTTACCATTATAAGCTTCAGTTTCCACAATTCTAACTTTGATAATTTTTCCGTTAATATTTCTTACTAGTATTTTATTTAATAATTTTTGGGCTAATTCAACAGCATCAACAGTAAAAAAGTTATGACTGATAATACGCATCTCTATTTACTAGTTTTTTTCGTTTTACTTTTTTGAAATTTTGTCCATAAAAAAATACTTGTTATTGCTACTAGAAAAAAAATGATACTCCCTATTATCCAAGGTTTTCAATTGAAAGTTTGGTTTTGATTATTTCTTTCACTTGCTATTATTTTTAATAATATTAACTGTTTTTTCTTCTCGGTAAGTTCTTGTTCTTCTTCAGGAGTTCTATTAGGTTTAGTTTCTAAATCATAAATTTCTTGACGAAGATTTTGAATCTTTTGAATATTGTCTAAAGTAGCTCTTTTTATGTCTTCAACTTCTTGTAGCGTGCTTGCGTTGGTTAATTTTTCTTCTCAATTTACACAATCTTCACACAATAAAGTTTTGGAGTTAATTTTAGTTTTTTGCAAGGCTTCTTTAATCTCGGAAATAGCTTTGTCTTTTCAAAATTGGAGAAAATCGATGCTCTCTTTATTCTTTTTTTCTCCCTTCCTTTGAGGAAAATAATGAAAATTTTGATAATTAGTAAGATTAGCGACAATTTCTTCAAAGGTTTTTTTGCCTTTTTCGGCATTACCAAAAGTAAACCTTCCGTGAAATTCTGGCTTTTTATTTATTAGTTCATTAATTTTACGATATCCTTCTTCCATTATTTTCTTTTGTTCTTCGAAAGTTAGTTCTTCCTCTTCTTGGTTATCGAATTCTTCTCAATATTTTTCATTTTTATGTTCAAGCATTTGATAAATTGCAAATAATCAGTGTTTTAATCTTTCAGGAGCATTAATATTAGTAATTCTGCAAGCATCTATTCATTTGTAATAATCTTCTTTAAGTCTTGTTATTAATCAAGGTGCATTTTCTCCGGCAGAACCAACTTCATTAAGTCCAAGTATAAGACTTATTCTGTCTTCGATTTTTTTAATGTCTTTCACTTGTTTTCATTCTCTCTCAAATCAATTTCAGCGCGGAAGTGAAGGTGGCTTTCTTTGTTCTCAATCGGAATATCACTGATTGCGTTCAATTAGTAGTTGCAAAAAAAATAATATAGTTTGTAAATTATAAAATCGCGAATCATATTCTTTTTTAGGCAAACTATTTGGTTGTAGATTATTACCAGCCCATTCCCCTTGAAAATTATTAGCAATAGCAGTTTTTATACAATTATAACATCAATCTCGGTGATTATTAGCTTTGTTTTTAACTTTTTTGGCTTCTTTGCTTTTGTTTAGTTGGTTGTTATCATAAGATTGTCCGCATTTTTTACACTGTTTTGTCATAATTTCTTTAATTCCTTCTGAATTTAATATTTTTTTAACTAATTAATCTTCAAAACTTTTGTTATTTCAACGTTTGATTGACCAAAGCGCTAAACCAGTCAAAATTAAAATCAAAACTATAAAAGATAATGCTACTAAAATAGGTTTTTCTTCTTTATTATTACCAGCAATTTTTTCTTCTAACTGATTAAGAATTATTTTTAAATTTTTTAAATTATCATTGATTTCCTTCCTTTTCTTTTGGTTAATTTCCTGATTAAGTTCGGTTTGTTCTGTTCATTTCTCTAACTTTTTAATAAATATTTTAACTTGTTCAACATTAGTTTTATCATTGCTAGCAATTTCTTGTAATAATTCATCAATTTCAATAACAGAGTTTTCTTTTTTTATTTCTTTTAAATGGGCAACTGCTTCATCAATTAGTTTTTTTAATAAATTATAAATGTCTTGTTCTGATTTTTGACAGTTTTCCAATGCTTCTAACGTCTCATTTATTTCCGGAACATCCTTGCTAATTTTTTTAGCAACAACAATTTTTCCCAGCACTTCTCAAGTTTTTTTGATTTTGGATAAATTGTTTAAATCGTTTGTATTATCAAAAAATGCTTCATAACCAGCATAATCACCAGTTTTTAAATTTCAGGAACCACCCCCTGGTTGGTTATTTTTAGCATATTCACGAAATTTGTCTAACAAGTCTTTTATACATTCTTGGATTATTGTTTGATAGGTTTTTTCACTGTTCTTAGTTTTATTATTAATGGTTTTTTTGGTAGCAGTATTTTCATTATGGTTAGCCCAATTTAAAATTGATTGTAAATTTTTTTCTGACTCTTTGCCTTTTTCTCAACTATTATTTTTGTCCATTTCAATTTTACTTGCTCAAATTTTATTTCATTCAATTCAAATTTCTGCTAAGACCCGATTACCATAAAAAATAATATCTTTTTTGTTTTCTGTCAAATCACTATTAGATCAAGCGGTTTGGTTATTAATTTTAGTTAGTCATTCAGCACAATCAGAACTTAAAACGTTTTTGGTTCAACCTTCGTCATTTCCTAATGGAAAATTTGATTTAATTTCGGCAATGGCGTTATTTATTTGCGTTTTAATTTTAGTTTTAACTTTCTCAAGATTTTCACTAGTATTGTTTATATCAATAGTTATTGTTTTGAGTTCAGTTGGCTTATTCACCATAGATTTTTCTTTGTAGATTGCTAATAAATTGGTCGGAAAGACAGGAATCGAACCTGCTATCCCTTGGTCCCAAACCAAGTGCCTTACCAGTCGGCCACTTTCCGCAAATATAATTTGTTAAATTTATTATTATAAATGTATTTATTAAAATTAGATGAATAAATGATAACTGTTTTTGTATTTATTTAAAGGTGATAAAGCAAGAAAATAATCGATAAAAATAATTGACCTAATTTTCTTTTATTAAGTTGTTTTCTAACAATTCAGCAAAGTTCAATAAGAAATTATCCTGATTATAAGCACAGTTAAGGTTAATGCTAACTGGTAAGCTATCAATAAAACCAATTGGTAAATTAATGGAAGGCAAACCAGCCAAGTTAGCAAGTAAAAGCAAATTATCACTTCAATGCTCATTAACAAAACCAGCTGAAAAATTATCTTGATGTGGAGCTGAACCATTGGGGCTAGGAAAAACTAAAAAATCATGTTTTTGAAAGATTTTTTTTGTTCAATTGACAACCAGACTCCTTAATTGTTTGGCTTTAATTAAGTCTCCCTGACTTTCTAAAAAATAAGCACCAATTAATAAACGTTCTTTTACTATTTTTCCTAAATTATCACTTCTTTTTTTTGTAATGCTATTAGTTCCTTTTCTTCCGTAAGTTATCCCTTGTAAAGAATTAAGATGGCTAACAAACTCGCTAGAAAAAAGTGCTAAATAAGTTAGTTGCAAATTTTCGCTGATTTTTTTTGGCAAAAACACTTTTTGAATAACGTATCCTTTTTTTTTTAGGTTAGTGAGTATTTGCTGATAGAAAAAATTTAATTTTGGTTGTAAATACTTTTCTAATCCTTGCAAAATTGCTATTTTTTTTGTTGGTTTAAAAGCAATAATCTTTTTTTTAGTAATAGTTAATAAGTCGTTTGGGTCTGGTTGTGCAATAACTGAAAATACTTTTTTGGTGATTTTAACTTCCTTAGCTAAAATTCCTACAGTATCCAAAGAAGTTGCCATTGGTATTAGTCCATAGCGAGAAATTATTCCATAGGAAGGTTTAAAGCCAATTATTCCACAATAAGCTGCCGGACGGCGAACAGAATCGCCGGTATCGGTTCCTAAAGCAAATGGAACCAGTCCCTTAGCTACCAATATAGCCGAACCAGAAGAAGAACCACCAGGAATATGTTGATAATGATAAGGATTTTCTAGAGGTCCAGTAGTGGCTAAAAGTCCAGTTCCACCACAAGCAAATTCATCTAAAGCAGTTTTGCCTAATAAAAAAAAGCCAGCTTTAGTTAATAAATTAATTACGGTGGCATTTTCTGGTGCCAAAAAACTAGTTAAAAAACGTGAAGAAGCAGTAGTGATAAAATCTTTTGACCAAAAAGTATCTTTAACTAGATAAAAGTTTTTATTAACTTTTAAAAAACGATAATCTAGTAATGCTTTTTCTTTTTTTAATAATTGTTCAGTTAACTTATGGGTTTTCATCTACAATAGCAAGTCTAATTTTTTTTCACTAGCAATTTTCTTAATTTTTTCTAATGCAATTTTTCGTAACTCACGAGTTGCAACATCAGATTTTTTCATAATTTTGCTAATCTCTTTCATCCTTCAAGGTCGTGAACATAAATTTAAGTATTTTTCGATAATTGGCAAGCAACGAACTTTTTCTTCTTGGCAGGAGATTTTTGCCATTTCTAATTCTTTTTTATTTTTTTTTTGTAGTTGGGAAAAAAATTTTAGCAATTCTTTTTTTTCGTCTTTATTTGCTATTTGATAAACATGAAATAAATTATAAGGCATAATATGGTAAGTCAAACGGATAACTAACGCTTCTTCTTCTTCCAAATCGCTAATTACTTGGTTGATTTGTTTTTGAATATCCTTTTGGCAATTTTGTCCAACTTCTAACTCATCATTTTCGCTTAAATTATCAATTACCGAATAAGATTTTTCTTCTTTATCATCGTCTAATTCTTTATCATAATAGGTTATATTAAAGCTCTCTTTGACAAATTTTTCATTGTCTTCTTCGACTTTTTTTTTGACTATTGGAATAAAGTTACTACGATGAATATAAGTTTGAATGTGTTGATGAATTCAATATCCAGCATAAGTAGCAAAGCGGTGTTTACTTTCAATGTCAAATTTACCAATTGCTTTTTCGAGTGCAATTATTCCTTGAAGAATCAAGTCTTCTTGTTTAATTCATTCTTGTAAATAAGAATAATAACCACGGACAATATATTTAATAAAATTCAAATTATAACTAATTAATAAACGTGTAGCTCGTAAAGAGCGGAGAGGGATTTTTTTGCCTTCTTTGGCTAATTTGGTGCCTTCTTTGGCTAATTTTAAGAATTCTTTTTCTTCTTCGATAGTTAGAGTGGTTAATTTTTTTTTCATAATCTTAGTTGTTTGTAATATTTGTAGACTTTTGTGTATTGTTGAAGAAATCAGCAAAGGTCGTTAATAGTTTTTTGTCGATAAATAAAAAAATCTGATTGATTGTCAATTTCTTGCTTATAACAAAAATTCTTAGGTGAAGCGGTATAAAAGTTATAGATTTTTTGGTAGAAATAACGATTTTCTTCAAGCAAAAAAAAGTAGTTTTGTTGACTTCATCACAATCAAAAACGACGATCATGTGCACAAAGTTTAAGAACTAATTTTTCAGTTTCTTTAATTTTTTCCCTTGGATGGCCAACTAAGGAAAAAGGTTCACTAACTGGCACTTCTTTTACGGTAATTGGTTGAGGAGCAAAGTAAATTTCCTTAACTTCTGTTTCCTCTCAATTAATAACCTTACTAATATTTTTAATTAAAAAGTTATGAATACTTTGTTTAAAATTAACAAAACTTTTGGCAATTTCATTGATAAAACTAGGAACTCTTTGAGGATTTTTGCTAATATCTTCTTTTTCGCAATAATAATTAATGATAAATAAATAAGGATTTTCCCTTGTTTTTAGAATTTTTTTAATTTCTTCTTCTTTATTGATAACTAACTCGTCAGGATCATGTTGATAGCTATGTTTGATTACTTCACAATCAATGTCTTTTTTTAATAAACTAATAATCATGTTTACAGTGGCTTTTTTTCCCGCTTGGTCGCCATCTAAAAAAAGCACAATTTTTTTATTTAATCTTTGTAACAAGATAATTTGTTCTTCTGATAAATCAGTTCCTAAGCTGGCTAAACAATTATCAATTCCTAATTTACTTAAACTAATTACATCAAAAAAACCTTCAACTAAATAACAAGATTCTCATTCTGATCTTTGGCTAACTGAAAAGTAATTATATAATAAGGATGATTTTTTATAATAAGGATGATTAGGTAGATAGTTATACTTATGTTGGGTTTGGTTGTTTAGTTTACGACTAGCAAAAGCCACTATTTCTCCTTTTTCATTTGCCAAAGGAATAATTAATTGTTGGGGATAAAAAAAATCATAAGCTTGACTATTACTAACAACTTGAATCAGATTGGTAAGTAATAATTGCGGATGCGAAAAATTGTTTTGTGGATGAAGCAAAAGATTATTCAGTTGTTTGTTATTAATGGTGCAACCTAAAAAAAACTTTTCGACTAATTGTTTAGTTATTTTTCGTTTTTCGGTTAAATAATCAAAAATTTCTTTGCCTAGTAAAGTAAATAAATTATAATGATAGATATCTTTAGCTAAAGAAAAAAAAGTTAAAAACTCTTTTTTTTTATTTTTTTTTTCAACTTTTTCACTTAATTCTTCTGGAAGAGGAAAATAGCCAAGTTTGCTAACTTCTTTGACTGCTTGGGAAAGGTTAATTTTTTTGTATTGGGCTCAAAAAGAAAAAATATTCCCTGCTTTAAAACTACAAGAAAAACATTTAAAAAAACCTTCATTAGCAACAAAATTCAAAGAAGGACTTTTATCGTCATGAAAAGGACAAAGCATGACAAAATTTTTTCCGACTTTTTTTAATGAAAAATTTAGATCAGTGCTTAATAATTGTAAGATATCTTCGGTTTTTAAAAGTTCGTTATAATTTATCATTAAATAATATAATTTATATTAACTATAGTTTCAAATAATTATTTGCCTATATACAAAATAAACATGAACGAAATAAAAGAAACTAAAACTATTAAAATTAATTAATAAACAATTGCGAATATAGTTCAACGGTTAGAACATTAGCCTTCCAAGCTGAAGATGAGGGTTCGATTCCCTTTATTCGCTCCATGGCGGATATGGCGAAGTGGTTAACGCACTAGTTTGTGGATCTAGCATTCATGGGTTCAAATCCCATTATCCGCCCCATTTAAAAAATATTTGTGTTATCTATTCAAAAAAGTTTTCAAATAATCCAAAAAACTCTTTATTTAGTTGCTACACCAATTGGTCATTTACAAGAATTAACTCCTCGCGCCTTAGAAATTTTAAAAAATAGCGAATTAATTCTATGCGAAAGCGTTCATTCTTACCAAAAATTATCTAGTTATTTTCAAATTGGGAAAAAATCAGTAATTTCTTATAATAATCTTACAGAAAAAAATTCTTATCAAACCAAAAAAATCATTCAAAAAATGTTAAACTATGAAAAAATAGTTTTGGTGGCTAATGCCGGCTATTCTTTGATTTCTGATCCTGGAAGAATTTTAGTGAGTGAATGAATAGCGTTGGGTAATTATGTCGTACCGGTTTCTGGTAGTAGTGCTTTTTTGAATAGTTTGGTTGCTTCTGGTTTGTATTATCATCATTTTACTTTTTTTGGTTTTTTACCACGAAATAATAAAAAGCAGCAAAATCTTTTACTAAATTACAAGTCTTTGCCTAATGCTTTAGTTATTTACGAAAGTTCTCATCGTTTGTTAAATACTTTAAATAATGTCAAGTTAGTATTAGGAAATCGTTTGATAGCAATTGGACGAGAATTAACCAAACTTTATGAAGAGTTTATTCGCGGTTCTCTAGAAGAAATGATTAATTATTTACAGAATAATAAATTAAAAGGAGAATTAACAATTATTATTGGAATTAATCAATAGTTAAAATTATTTCTTTTTTATTTTTACACTTTCTAATTGTTTCTATTAAACATAAAACTACTTCTTCCTTTTCTAATTCTTCTATTCTAAACTTAAATAAACTCACTCGGAACCTACTTTATCAAGTTCTTTCACTTTCGGAATTCCTATTGCTTTCACTTCATAAAAATAAATGTCAAGTTTACTCTTTTTATTTAAACTTGATAGTATAAAAAGGTCTATTAATAGCAAAATCATAATCTATTTTCCTAAATTGAATATCAGCAATCTTCTCTACTTCTTTGTTTTTTATCTCCCCCAAATATTCATTAGCCTTGACAAGATAACCTATCTTATTTTTTAATATTTCATCACTAAAAAAAGCTTTTTTGTCAACTATTTCTAGGTTTTTGATTATTATATTAGTTTCCTCCCATACTTCTCTTTTGGCTGCTTGTAAAGGAGTTTCGTTAGGTTCTATTTTACCGCCGGGAAAAACCCAACAGTCTCACTTTTTTTGAAAGATTACCAGCGATTCCCCTTTTTCATTCTGGATAACTACTCGCACAAAACTTTGTAATTTAACAGACATTTGTTTATTTTTATTCTTTTATTATATTATTTAAGAAAAAACTAGCAAAAGAGGTTTAATAGAAATCTTTGTGAAGAAAGAATATTTTTCTTATAACTTTTTATATATCTAGTAATGCTGAACAAATTACAAAAACAACAAATTTTATTGGATAAAATTCTTTATCAACAAGCAGGAGTTGACTGAAAATGGTCTTCATTATATAATGCCAAAAGATTAAAATTAAATATTTTAGTGGAAATTGGTGAACTAGCTAATGAACTGAGAACTTTTAAAGTGTGGCGAAAAAAAACCGCAATTGATTTAGTAAAAGTTAAAGAAGAACTAATTGATTGTCTTTGTTTTTTTTTAGGTTTAACTAGTGTTTGTCAAATTAATTTTGATGGTTATCAACTGGCAATTGCTAATTCCGAACAAGAATTTAACGAACTATTATTAGAACTTTTTTCAGCAACAGAAAAACTTCATTTAATAAAAAAAGAAGAATTTTATAGTTCAACTAATAGTAAAAATGTTTATTTTACTAGCAAAGAGTTAGTCACTTATGATAATTGATTACAAGTTTTTAGCAAACTAGTTGCCAAATTAGAAATGGAAGAAGCCGAATTGTTAGAAGTTTATTTACGGAAAAATGAAATTAACCAGCAAAGAATAAAAAAAGGCGGACATTAATTATTTTTTTGGTAAAATTCAATATATATAACCATATATATGATTTGTCATTTTCTCTTTTCGAAGTAAAACTATAACAAAAACGCACAAAGATTTGAAAAAAACAATTTTATTAAGTACTTTTTTTCAAAATTATTTTTACTGGCAAATATTCTAAATTAAGGCTTTTTCGCAAGCAATTAACTATATAACGCTGGTAAGAAAAATGGATAAAATGGGGATTATTAACAAAAAGAATAAACCGATGAGTTAAACCTTTTTCGTGTTTGGCAAAATAAATTTTTAATTTTCCTTTTTTGTGATAAGGAGGAGGATTTTTGACAAGTAAATTTTCTATAGCTTTTTCTAATCCTTTTTTGTTTAACTGCTTTTTACTTTCAATCAACATTTTTTTTAAGGTTAGTAATAATCCTTTAATTCCAGTTTCTTTTAAGGCAGAAACATTAACGATTGGACAAAAAGCTAAAGATTTTAGACGGTCACGAATTTCCTTATCTAGGATTTTTTTGTCTTGAACTAAATCACGCTTATTGACAATTATTATTAAAGGTTTTTGGTATTTTTCGGCTAAGTGAATAATTTGAAAAATTTGTTTATTTAAAGCAACAGTAGCGTCAATTACTACTCAAGTCAAGTCAGCTTTTTGTAAACTACCATGTTCTTTTTTGCGTCCTTCTTTGGTAATGCCGGCTGTATCAACTAATTGAAAAGTAAAATCTTGTCATTTTCAATCACTAATTACTGGTTCTTGGGTAGTTCCTGGAATAGAACTGGTAAGTGAACGGTTTTTTTTTAGCAAACAATTAAGTAAAGTAGATTTCCCCGAATTAGGTGGACCAAAGATAACTAAATTCAATTTATTTTCGTTTGATTTTTTGTCTATGGTTATTAACTTATCATTATTGAAAGGAGCAGGCGCCAAGAAAACTATTTTTTCAACCAATTTTTCTAAATTTAATCCTTTTGCAACAGAAATCAAGCAAAAGTTTTTTTGTTTTAAAATACGAAAAGGGTCAAGCGATTTTTCTTCTTTTTCTAGTAAATCAATTTTGTTAAGGGTGAGGATAATCGGAACTTTTATTTTTTTTAATCACTTACTTGTTAAAAAAAGTTCATTATTTACTTCTTTATTAATATCAATTAACCAAATAATCAATGTACTTGTTTCTAATAGTTCTTTGGTTCGCTCCTTAATTTCTTCTTGTAAAGTTTCTTTGTCTTCTTTAATGAAAAAGGTTGGCGTGTCTCTTAAAGAGTAAAAATTATTATTTAGCAAAATATTAGCTTCGGTGTAATTAATTAAAGGGTCAACACTAGAAATTTTTTCTGATGGCGAAAGAGAGAAATTTTTAACTAATTTCCGAAAAAGGGCAGTTTTGCCAACTTGCTTGTTACCAAAAATGGTAATTGACTTAACATTTGTCATATTAAGTAATTTTAGTATAGAGTTTTTAGTTTTATTCTTATCGGCGAAATTGGGAAAAGGGTTTGGTGTTTAGTTAGTTAGCTAATTAGATAATATATAATATTTTGGGAGGATTTTTGTAAGGAATTTATTAAAATTCCTCTAAAACTTTCTGAAAAGTTTTTGTAATACATTTGTAATACTAGTGTAATACAGTTATAAAATAGTAAATAATAAATATATGATAAACATATATTTAAGAAGACTCCTTTTCTTTCTTTCGGAAATAAATTAAAGAAATTATGAAAACTAAACTGCCCAGCAGTAAAAGTAAAATTCACCCAGGAAAATTATTATTATTTGGCTCAGTTGGTGAATCACCATTATTATTTTGGTAATCGGGGTTTTGGTTAGGTTGCTGACTGCGTTGCTGATTGCTTTGCGGTTTTATTTCTGATTCTCTACTGTTTTCAATTTGCTTTTCATAAGCATCCAACTCTTCTCTTTGCTGATCAGTTAATTTATTATAAAGACTCATAAATTTCTCAGAACCAAATAAACCGATACCTTGATCAATAAATTCTTTACACAAATTAAACATTTCCTTTTGTATTCTTGCTAATTCGGCTTGGTTTTTTACCCCTTTTAATAATTCTTGTTTTCTATCAGCCAATCGCTGACGTAATTGGTTTTGTTTTCCTCGATCAGTTATTAACTGCTCAATTGCTTCCTCAATAGTTAACTCATTTCCGTTATCATTTTCAAGCCCAGTTAAAATATCAGTATTATTACTGTCTTTAATTTCTTCAATTGTATATGAAATTACAGTAAAATAAGTTTCTTCTAACTCTTTTTCCTTATTTCGCAAATTTTCTTGTTTTTCTTGCAGTCTTTGATGTTCTTTTTCCCAAATTTGTTGCTTTTGTTGACAATAACTTTTTTTGCAAGAATGCTTTCTTTCTCTCCTTTCACTTATTTGGTTAGGAGTATAAGTTGTACAATGAGCAATGCTACACATGTCACCTCTACCACAATAAGGACATTCTACATAAATGTCACTATTTTCATAAGTTCGGTTGTTACGTTCACGAGTTTGTAATCCTGTTTTTCCTCCACATCAATTACATTTAATATCTTTTTTCATAAGTATAAAGGTGTTTTAAATCCATCACATTTATCAAATCTTTTTTTATTTAAATAGTATGTATAGCAAAAATTATAATTATGAATTATCAAAGAATTAAACTGACTTATAAATTAGACGCGCTTGAACCGGTTTTTTCTTGAAAAACCATGGACTTGCATTATAATCGTTTACATAAAAATTACGAAACTAAACTTAATCAAACTTTAAAGGGAACTAATTGAGAAAAAAAACATCCGCTTTTGAAAGACTTAATGAGTGATTTAGATGATATTCCTAAGGAAATAAAAGAAGCAGTGCGCTTTTTTGGTGGTGGACTGATTAATCATAATTTTTTCTTTTCTATTTTAGCACCAAAAGACACAAAAAAAGTCATTAGTAAAAATTTACAACAGTTTGTTGACCAAGAATTTTCCGGAAATCAAGTCGAAAAAGAACCTCTCGATTGTCTAAAAGATCAATTAATAGAAAGCGCTTTGAAAATTCGCGGTAGTGGGTGAACTTGATTAGTTATTAACAAAAAAGGTAAAGCTGAAATTATTAACACAATTAATCAAGATAATCCTTGGAGTTTACATTTATATCCGTTAATTGGTTTAGATATTTGAGAACATGCTTATTGATTAGACTATTATGAAGATAGAAAAAGTTATGTGGAAAATATGGTTAATCATTTGCTTGACTGAGAAAAAATTAGTGAATTTTATTTAAAGTATGTTATTTAGAAACAAATAAATAGATAGAATATTCAGAAAATTTGCTTTATGCTTTTTGCTTCTTGAAAAGAAAATATTTCTAAAAGTTTATTCTAGTTTAATCGTAAATAAACAGAACTTTTTTATGATTAGTGGTTTTCCTTTTGTCTATTTGGTATATAAACTGAAACAGTGAAAAATAATTATATGAACCAAAAACGGTGTTTAATAATTGATGGTAATAATTTCTTTTATCGTTGTTATTATGCTTCCCAAACCTTATCATTAAAAAACGAATTCTTGGGATTTTTTTTTCTTTTAAGAGCTCTTATTAGTTTAGTAAAAAATGATAACTATCATAAATTAATTTTTCTTTTTGATGCTGGAAAAATGAATTTTCGCCATGCAATTTTAGAAAATTATAAAGCTAATCGAAAAACAACCCCAACTGAACTAATAATCCAAACTGAATTTCTTCAAAAAATTCTTCCACAAATTGGTTTAACTTATGCCAAATTAGAAATGGAAGAAGCCGATGATTTAATTGCTTCTTTTATTAGTCAAAATAGTAAACGGTATCCCAAAGAAATTTTTGATATTTTTTCCCAAGATAAGGATTTAATGCAATTAATTTCACCACAAATAAATATTCTTAAATATATTAAAAATAAAAATACAATTTTTACTTATGAAGACTTTCTCAAAAAATATCAGTTCTTTCCTAGCAAATATGTTGATTATCTTAGTTTATTAGGAGACAAATCTGATAATATTAAGGGAATAGAAAAAATAGGTATAAAAAAGGCTCAACAATTAATTGAACATTTTGGCAGTCTAGAAAATATTTACCAAAAATTAGATGAATTTTCCGAAAAAATGCGTAGTTTACTAATTGATAGTAAAAGATTAGTTTTTCAAAATAAACAACTAATATCTTTAAAGAAAGACATTACTTTGGCAATAGATTGAAATAGTTGTGATTTTAATTGGGAAAATTGGCGAAAAAATACTGAATTAAGAAGAATTTGTCAACTTTATCAATTCAATAGTATTATTAAACTACTTAATTAATGTTTATTATTTATTAAATGTTGCAAAACTTTTTCTTTTCCTAATATTCTAATTATCTTAACTAATTCAGGACCGGTTTTTTTCCCAGTTATCTTTTTTCTTAGCAAAGGAAGAAATTTTTTTTTATCAAGAAAAAATTCTTCTAAAAATGTTTTTATTGTTTTTTCTTCTCAACTAGAAATTTTTCTTATTTGTTCCTTAAATTCTTCCCAAATTTTCTCATGTTCATCTTCAACTGAATTACTTAGATATTGAAAAAAATAGTCAGTTAAACTTGTTAATTCTTGAAAATTATTAATTTGTTGGCGAAATAGTAAAGAAATTTCTTCAACATATTCTTTTTGTTTTCCTGATAAGCAATAATATTTTTCTAATATTTTCCAAGCCTTTTCCTTATATTTTTCATCAGTTAATTCTTGAATGTAATGTTTATTAAACCAGTTAAGTTTTTTCACTGAAAAAATTGGTGAGCGAGGATTTAAACCAGTTAAATCAAAATATTCGGTTGCCTCTTTTAAAGAAAAAAATTCTTGCTTAGTTTTTGGGTGTCAACCAAGAAAAAGTAAATAATTAATAATTGCTGTTGGTAAATAGCCTTTTTCCCGTAGTTTGTTAATTGTTTGGTATTCACTAGTACCTTCATCACGTTTAGAAAGTTTTTTACCTGCTTGATTAAAAATAATGGATAAGTGTCCGAATTGTGGTGATTCTCAGTTAAAAGCTTGGTATAAAACCAATTGTTTAACAGTATTAGTCAAATGTTCTTCACCACGCAAAACATGACTAATTTTCATTAAATAATCATCAATGGTTACCACTAAATTTAATAAAGGCATTCCGTTACTTCGACAAAGAACAAAATCTTCAATATCTTTGCCTGGAAAAGTTATTGTACCCCTTACTAAATCATTAATACAATAATCTGTGGTTTGGTTGACTTGAAAACGAACTAGATATTTTTTTTTTTCTTGGAGAAGTCGCTGAACAATTTGGTAGTCTAGTTTTAAACATTTACGAGAGTATTGATAATTAGCTCGTTGATTTTTTTCGATATAATCTTTTCGTTCTTGTTCTAAATCTTTTTCCGAACAAAAGCAATAATAAGCTTTTTTTTCGGTTAACAATTGTTTAAGATAATTTTGATAAATTTCTAATCGCTGACTTTGGCGATGGTTAAAAGTTTGCTCTTTACCAAATGGCGATTCGTCAGGTTTTAAGCCTAATCAAAGCAAATCTTCATATTGATTACAAGCAAACTGTCAATTACTCCTTTTCAAATCAGTATCTTCAACGCGAAGAATGAACTTTCCTTGTTTTTTTTTGGCTAGTAAGTAATTAAATAAGGCAGTCCGCGCTCCTCCTAAGTGCAATTCTCCTGTTGGACTAGGAGCAAAGCGCGTTCTGACCACTTTTTTTACTTTTTTGGAATGCTAGTGATAGAAAAAAGTCCTTTTTTTACTTTTTTTAACTCACGATTAATTAATAAAATGTCAATGGTAGCTCAGACCAAAGGAACCAAATAACTAATCATTAATCATTGACCATATCTGCCAGCATCTTCATCTTGCAGATTTTTTCCTTTAATTAAGACTTTTACTACTTCCGCACCAATTGTTAATATTCCGAATTTTTTTAAGGTTTCTTTACAATGTTCATTCGACTCAGTCGCCTTAGTTATTACATAATCCTTTTTTTTATCATCAATTCTTTCCGCTTTGTTAATAGCGTAACACATTTGGTTAAAAGGTGCTTTCAATAAAGAAGTCACCACACCATCTAAACTAAATAATAATCCTTGTAATAAAGCAATAGAAATAACGAAAAATAGAACACCTTTGTTAAGGTTATTTTTTTTTAATAAATCTCTAATTTTTTCTGCTCCAATGCTTCAACATAAATAACCTACAATGTAGCAAGTAATCAAGGTAAACAAAACTTTTCAATATTGCTTAAATTTATCATTTATTCTTTTAAAAACTTCTTTATCGATATTTTTTTGTTGATTTTTTGTTTCTTTTATATTCATATAAAGTTTAGATATGTTTCGACATATTATTAAACTGTTAATTTATGGCGCCCTTTCTTTCGACGGGCAATAATAACCGAATAATGGTTTTGCATTCTTTCCAAAAAACCACTTTTTTTCTTTCTTTTTTTTTTGCTTGGTTGATTGGTTCTTTTCATTATCTCTATATTATTATTTATACATTATTGTGTCAATAAATCTAACTAAAATGTTTAATCTGTAAACTTTCTAAATCCAATAAAGCGTTGCGCAATTCAATTGCCTTAGGGAATTGAAAAGAACGACTGGCTTTTTTCATTTCTTTTCGTAAATTTTTAATGGCCTTTTTGAATTCTAGTTCGGAAAGTTTTTTAGCGCGGGCTTTGGTTAATAAAAGGCTAATTTGCGGATCTAATAAAACGCTAATTACTTCTTTATCAATAGTTTGTGGGGTTATTTTTTGTTTTTGATTATAAGTTAATTGAATATTTCTTCTTCGTTCAGTTTCTTCAATTGCTTCGCGCATATTAATAGTTAGATAGTCGCCATAAAGGATTACTCGACCATTGCTATTTCGGGAAGCCCGACCAATTATTTGAATTAAGGAACGGGTATCACGTAAAAAACCTGGCTTATCAGCATCTAAAATACAAACTAACGAAACTTCTGGTAAATCAATTCCTTCTTTTAAGAGATTAATTCCCACTATTACATCATAAATTCCTCGGCGTAAACTAGCAATTGCTTGGTATCTTTCAAAAATTTCTAAGCGACTATGTAAATAGACAGTCTTAATGTCTTTTTCTTGCAAGAAAGCAGCAATGTCTTCAGCCATGATAATAGTCAAAGCGTAGATTAAAACTTTTTCATTTTTTTGGCGACACTTATGGATTTCTTGAATAATATCAACCATTTGGTTAACAGTAGTTCGTAATTCTATTTGTGGGTCTAAAAGTCCAGTAGGACGAATAATTTGTTCGACTGGTTGATAATTAATTCTTTCTAATTCAAAATTTCCTGGGGTAGCAGAAACGTAGATTACTGGCATATTCTTATATTTGATTTTTTAGAAAAGATAAAAAAAGTAGAAGTTTTTAAACAAAATTCAAAAAAAACTAGTAAGAAAAGTCAAGTAAATTTTTAATAGTAATTTGATTTTCTGGTTCTATAAAATACTCGTAATATTGAGATTTTTTTATTAGCGGAACCTGAGTTTCGATTTGAAAAACTCCGGTTTGAAAAGAAAAATTGTTTAAAATCGGATGATTTTTGGCAACTCTAAGCCATACTGGAAAACCATTTTTTCTACCTCTGAAAGTAAGGTAGTATTGTCGTTTTTCACTGATAAAATTAAAGCTCTTAGTTCTATCATTTTTTCAAAAATCTACTCAATAATAAACTCCTTCTTGTTCAATTTTATTTTCAAATCTCGCCGATGTTTCTTCATAAATTTTAGTTTTTTGCTGATTTTTTGTTTTTATTAACTTAACTATTTCTTCTCATTGTGCTGGTTTTAAATCACAATATCCAACAAAAGGACGAAAATATTTTTGGTAAGTTTCGCTAAATTCATTTCTATCTCCAATTTCCATAATAAAAGAATTTTCTTTTATCTTCCTTTCAATAACATTTAATTCTAAAAGTCAACCTAAGCCTGAACTTGGAACTTTATCAATGGTTAGATAATTAGGGTGATTTATTATCTCTTTTAATTTATCAAATAACTCGGTTTTTTCATTATCAGAATAATAATGATTAAAATAAAGACTTGGATTAAAGTTATCATTATTGTTATCATTTAAATTCTTTTTATCAGAACCATTTTTAACAAATAAAAAAGCAATTATTCCTAATGTTGATATCAATAATAAAAACAAAATTACTATTGTTCTTGTCAGAAATTTTTTCTTAGGCATCATAATAATCAATATTTTATATTATAATTTATACTTTTTCTTAATTTCTTGCCGATTACAGTCAGGTTTCAATAAAGATTTAATTGGTTCATAAGTATGGCGATGAAATTGACAAATTCCATGCTGAAAAATGGCATTTAAGTGGGTTATATTAGCATAACCTTTATTATTTAATCAATCATATTGGGGATATTTTTCGTGTAATTTTTCCATGTATTTATCACGGGTTACCTTGGCAACAATCGAAGCAGCAGCAATATTGATTGCTTTGTGGTCGCCACCAATAATGTTAATTTTTTTAATTCCAGCTATTTCCACTTTTTCTTTACCATCAATTAAGCAAAGGTCGGGCTTGTTTTTTAATTGTAATACCGCCTCTTTCATAGCTTCCTTAGTAGTAGCCAAAGGATTTTTTTTTTCCACTGTTTCTTTATCTTTGAAAACAACAATATATTCGATTGCTACTTCTTTTACCAATTGGTAAACTTTTCATCTTTGTTCGGGTGTTAATATTTTGGAATCTTGAATTAAGGGCGATTGAAAATTAACTGGTAGAATTACTGCCGCTACCACAATTGGACCAGCCAAAGCACCGCGACCGGCTTCATCAACTCCAACTATTAACGAATATTTAGTTCATAATTTTATTTCTAAATCAAGACTTTTTTTCCTCACAGCTAGATTTATCTAAGTTTTACATTTTTTTTTAAAATAATTATTATGCCAAAATTGTGGGAAAGAAAATTTAGTCAGAAAGTTTTTAAGGTATTTAGATCACTATGGAGATGATTTTTTCCAAGATAGGAGTTTATTTTCTCTATCAGGGCAAATGCGCAAGCATTCCTAAAAAGTCAGGCATATTTTCATTAGATAATCACACTAATTTATATTCTTTTGCTTTGGTAAATAAAGAAAAAAATTCACCATGCTAGATAGGGAAAGTCCAAAAGGCAATTGGTAATCAAATAGTCAGTTTAAAAGAATTTAATTTGCTATTACAAAGTTAATTAACTTATTTTTGACAAAAATTATTTTACTGATTTTTTTATTTTCTAAATAGGTTTTTAATTTATTATTCCTATAAGTTTCTGTTATTACTTCTTCTTTGCTTTTATTAAGAGTAGTTATAATTATTTCTTTTTTTTTTCCATTAATTTGCACTACTAAATTAACAGTTTTTTTAATTATTTTTTCAGTTTTAATAATTTCTGGTCAAGAAGAATAAGTAATGCTTTCTTTTTCAAAATAACTTCATATTTCTTCGGCGATGTGAGGAGTTAATGGATATAAAAATTTCAAAAAATTTTTCAAATAAACTAATTTCATAAATTTAACATGATGCTTATAGCATTCATTAATAAAAGTCATCAAACAAGGAATAATTAGATTAAGTTTAATTTCTTGGTAATATATACTTACTTTGCTAAGCATTTGATAATAAGCAGCTTTTATTGTTTCATTTTCAACATTGGCAAACTTAGTTTCTTGACATTTACCAAAAAAAACATAGACCCGATTTAATCATTTTTTCATAGCTTTTACCCCATTAATATCAAAACTAGTAGTTTGTTCGGGTGGTCCAATAAATATTTCATAAAGGCGTAAAGCGTCAGCACCATATTTTTCTATACATTCATCAGGGCTAATCATGTTGCCTATTGATTTAGACATTTTTTGTCCATCTTTTCCTAAAATCATTCCTTGGCAAAGTAGTTTTTGAAAAGGTTCTGAACAATTAACTATACCAATTTCTTGCAAAACTTTATGTCAAAAACGAGCGTAAAGCAAATGCAAGTTAGCATGTTCTTGTCCACCAATATATAAATCTACTGGCAATCAATGCTTAATAATTTGTTTGGCTTCATAAGTATTAAGCGCTAAGTAATTACCATCTTTTTTTAATAAATAAGCAATATAATATCAACAAGAACCGGCTCATTGTGGCATTACATTAACATCTCTTTGTCCAATAATTTTTCCTTTTTCTTTGATATTTACTCATTCGGTAATTTTTTGCAACGGAGCATAATACTGCGGGTCAGGTGTAAAATCATTAAGTGGGGGTAATTTTAAAGGCAATTGTTCATCTAGCAAAATTTTTTGTTGACCGTTGTAATGATAAACCGGAATAGGTTCGCCTCAATAACGTTGTCGCGAAAATATTCAATCTCTTAAGTGATAATTGTTATATCTTTTTCCTTTTCCTTCTTTTACCAAAAAATCATTTATAATTTCAATTGCTTGTTTATTATTAGTTAAATTACTAATTAAAGGAGAGTTTATATAAGTATGATTATTGTCAGTTATTTTTTTTTCTTCAACTTCACTTTTTTGGTTTTCTTTGGCTAAATCTATCTGGAAAATCTTCTTTATTGGTAGACTGTATTTTTGTGCAAAAGCAAAATCAATTTCTTTATTTTGTTTATTCTCTGATGAAGTAAAAAAAGACGGTGCTGTTTGCGAATAATCCTTTTCTCTATCAAAAAAAGGAGCAATCATGACAGCTCCCGTACCATAATCGCTAATCACAAAATTAGTTATTCAAATAGGAACTTTTTCTCCTATAAGAGGGTTAAGACAATAACTACCAATAAACTCTCCAATAACTTCCTTAGTTTCTTTTTTAGTCGCTCAGTAAGTGCAAAAATCCGCTATTCTTTTTTGGTATTCAGGTAAAATAACCTTAGAAATTAAGGGATGATTGATAGCTAAAGCAATTGCCACTACTCCATAAATGGTATCAGGACGGGTAGTAAAAACTGTGATTTTTTCTGAACTATTAACTATTGAAAAATCAATTAAAGTTCCTCGAGAAATGCCAATTCAATTAGTTTGAAGAGATTTTATGCTATTTGGTCAATCAACTTGTTGTAAACCAGTTAATAATTGCTCAACATAGTTAGTAATCTTTAAAACTCATTGAAAAATAGACTTTTGAACAACCGGATAAGAGCCTCGTTCCGAAGTTTTTTTCCCATCGACTAACTTAATTTCTTCATTGGCTAAAACTGTTCCTAATTTTTCGCATCAATAGACCGGAATTTCTTTATATTCAGCTAAATTTTTTAGGTAAATTTGTTTAAAAATTCATTGTGTCCAATGATAATAATCTGATTGACTAGTATTGATTTCTTTGCTTCAATCAAAAGAGAAACCTAGTTTAATTAATTGTTTCTTAAAATTTTTAATATTGTTAGCAGTAAAGGTGGCAGGATGATTTCTGGTTTGAATAGCATATTGTTCAGCTGGTAAACCAAAGGCATCTCACCCCATGGGAAAGAGGACATTATATCCTAATAAACGATAAAATCTTACCATAGCGTCAGCAATGGTATAACAACGAACATGTCCAACATGCAAACCAGCTCCTGATGGATAGGGAAACATAACTAAAACATATTTTTTTGCTTTAGATTGATTGCTTAAATCAGTGTAAAAAGTTTGATTTTTTTTTCAATATTTTTGTCACTTTTCTTCGATATTTTTATGAGAATAAGTCATTATTTATGTTTTTTTTTGATAATTTTAATTACAGATTAGAATAAAATATATTAATAAATAGTAATTTATGACAGAAAACAAAAAAATAGAAACTTGAATTAAAAGACATCAAGAATTTAACGAAGAAATATTAAGCGACAGCAATATTAATAAGGAATTAGGTAGTGAATTAGGTGGCAATTTTGAAAATTATCTTGCTAGTGTTGATTTAGAAAAGGATGAAATAGAATTAGAAGTTAAAAGAACATTAACTAAGGCGATTAAAAATATTTTAGAGAGAGAGAGAGAGAGAGCAGAAAAAAAACTAACTGGTGAAATAGTGTGAGGAGCGGGAGAAAGCGATTGTCCCGAACATCATGCTTGAATTGCTCGCCTTAAAGATAAATTAGCAGAATTAGAGGAAATAAAAATTTTTCCTTTTGGCTATGGTAATGAAAAATATGGGTATGGAGATACTGGCGAACTTACGATACCAACTTTATTATCTGCTAAAGTTATTGAAAGAAAAAATTTACTTGGAAATCCTGTTGAGATACACAGGAGAGGTGATTTTTACTTTGCCTATTATATCATTGAACCAATCACAGTTGAGCATGATGGAAAACCAGTAAAAATTACTAACATTGCAATAAAATTTTTGTCTGCCTCTAATCGCTTAATTATTACTGAAATTCCTAATTTTCTGCAACAATCAAATGAAGAAGTGGAAAAACTAATAGAGGACGAAGACTTAGGAAAAATCAAAGATAATTTATTAACAAACGGAACTGAATTTCAAATTAAATTAATTAGTCAACAATCTGATTCTGATAAATATTATAGTTTTGCCAAGTTAAAAGACGAAAATTTTTATCTAGAAATTGCTGATAACTATGTCCTTATAGTCAACGGGCAAGAATTTGAATTTTCTGATATGGCAGTTAGTTCTATCAAAAATCTTAGCAAAAATATTAAAACAAGACTATCTAAAGCAAAAAAACTTGCAATAGATATTGAACCATATTTTGAAAAATTGAAATATCAATTTGACTTAGTTAAAAGTAAATTTTCTTTGGAAGAACAAGCAGAAATTGAGGAAGAAATCACAAGTATAACGTCTCAAATTGAAGTTCTTAAAAATAGTCAAAAACAAACATTAACAATAACAATTAAAAAAATTGGTGCGGATGGTCATCCCAAAGAGAAGTGAGGTGATTCGAGCGGTAATTATGCGGTTTATGAGATTGAACCAACTAATTTTGCTCTTACCAAAAACGGAATTACTAAAAACACAACCATTAAGAAAATAATCCTTCGATATGAAGCGATTAACCGTGGAGAAGTTGTTGGTGAAATTTCTAATTTTGTTGAGAAAAAAATTTCTCCAAAAACTGGTCGGCGGAGTACTTCGGAAGAATTTATCTTAGTAGACTCTTTATTAAAAATTGACACTGATGCCCAAATTAAATTTGCTAGTGAACATGGTCATTTACTAGGTGCGGATAATGATACCTTAAAAATTACCAAAAATTATACTTTAACAATTGCTAACCAAGAACATCAGTTTGTCCACGATAATCTACTTACCTTAACTGATTTTTTTGCTTTGGCGAAAAATGTTTGAGATTCAATTTTAATAACTTTAACGTATGATGGAGAAAGAAAGCCAGAGGACATTAGCACTGAAAAGTTTAAAAATATGAAAGAAAAAATTGACCGCATTGACCGAGCTATTGAAGAGGGAGAGATAGCAACTGAGGAACAAAAGAATCTTTTAGCTGCTTGAAAAAAACAATTATGAGTAAAATTTATAGCCAAAAAATTAAGCAAAATTGCTGAGGAAAATGAGCGAGAAAAGTGGACTAATTTCCTAAATGGATTAGCAACTAATCCTTGCTATATATTGGCGAAAAAAGAAGCAGATATTGATTTTCTTGGTTCAATTTTCTATTGACAAAAATATGGTGGTTATCAGCCCGAGGATATTAAAAAATTACAAAAAAATGACAAAAACAAATGAGAATTTTCTTATCAACCTGCGTCCGATGCCGAGGTTTTTTCCTCTACTGAGTGATATTCAAAGAAGAATATAGACATTTACTGACAGTTAAAAAAGGATTTGGATAAGTTAGATTGGTCGTTTTTGAACTCTAACGAGGGTATTAGTGATTTTCGAAGATTGAGGGAAAATTTAAAACAAATAAAAATGCGAGGAGGCGATGATAATGATTTTAGTCGAGTTAATAATAAGGAAGATGTCCTTAAAGTTATCAAAAAGGAATTATGTTTTATTACATTTGATTTTATTACATTTGAAGAATTATTTGATGAAAGAATTGGCAAAATTAAGGATATTATCAGCAAAGAGCAAGCCATTGCTCAGCGAACTGATGGCGCAAAATGAAGTTTGGAAATGAAACCAAAAGTTATCGAAATTTTTTATCATGCTGACTTAGCCCATTTCAACCCAAACCAAAGAAAAGAAGTTGCTGATTTGTTAACTAATATTGATAAATTAGAAAATTTAATAAAATGAAAAGGAGAAAGATTAACGACCGAAACTATTGAGTTAGCCCAAACCATAATTGCTGAAATTGAAGCAAATAGTAATGATTGACCAACAATTGTTCAAGAGAAAACTGACAATTTTATTGCTAACCGAATGGTAATAATTGCTGAATACTTAGCCTTTTATAATACTGAACGAGTTAATGAGAAAAATATTGGCACCTTTTATGATTTTTATAATAGTTGGTCTTCCGAAGTAAAAAATGATGGAGGAGAACCTAAAAAACAACTCTTGTTTGATATTCATGGTGCTGACTGAGAAAATATTGGAAATGAGAATGCTTTTACTTATGAGGCGGAAAGGATAAAAGCTACTAAAAAATTAAGTGAATGAAAAGAAAAATTAACAAATTCATCATGGCTTGATACGGAAACAGAACTAAAAAATGTTAAAAATGAATTAGAAAAATATTCGAAAGGAAAATGAATATGAGCCGCTGACAAATTGGGAATAGAAGCACTCACAATAAAAAATTTATGAAGAAAGTGTAAAATATGAAGAAAAAGTATTGCATTGATAGAAGTTGACCTTTATAATGCTAATGATTATCTTACTATGGATTACTTAATGTCAGAACTAGAATTCCATCCTGATTCTTCTACTTATTCAAAAGAAAAAAAAGAAGAATTTCAAAAAAAGAGTTGCGAATTGAAATTGGATTGACTTTTTAAGCAAGCTGAAAACGAAACAGACTTAACAAAGTTAGAGGAAATTGTGAAGAAAATTAAAGTCTTTCAAACTGAAAGAAATACCTTAAAAACCGCTGTTTGAAAAGAAAAAAACAAAAAAGATGGCAATTTGTTTAATATTTTTGGTTTTATTAATAATCCTGGAAGTTTAGATAAAAAATTAAAGTCAATCGAAGAAAAAATTGACAATTTGAATGCAGTAAAACGAAGTGGAATTTACGAAAAACTTAATTGAGAAGATTTAGATTTAACTAAAATTAGTGATTGCCTTAAACGGATAAAAGATTTTATTCCTAGTGAAACTGACCCTGATGAGTCCCTAAATAATAAAGAGTTATCACCACTGCAAAAAACAGTTTGAGAAGCCAATAAAAGTAGTTTAGAAAAACATTATTTAGTCTTAAAAAAGTGTGAATTTTTGGGGGAAAATACTAATTTAAATTCATGGGAAAAGGAAAAAATTAAAAGCCCAACTACTGAAAATTTAGAGTTGTTAAATGAGTGAAAAGCAAAGATTAACCGAATGAAGGAAATTTTGCCAGATAATGAATTACGAGAAACATGAGAAAAAGAGTTAATAGGGAAAGCAAAAATAGACTTAGATACGATTGTTTTATTAGTTGACAAGAATTGAGATGAGTATTTAACTAGTGAAACATTATTAAAAGATGCAGTTAAGAAAAATTTTGTTATTGAAATTGATGGTAAAGAAATTAATTGCCGTGAGAATAAATATCCTTCTACCAAGCAAAAAGTTGCTGATAAAAGCGATGGGTCTTTAACTTCTTCCGAGAAAAGTTCATCTGCTGATAATGAATTAGACGTTTTACCACCATTGCCGCCAACACCAGCAAGCAATATCCCCGAGAGAATTTATCTAAATCCAAGTAGTTCAGCGGAAAGTATAAATGTTGAGGGGGTCGAGGAGACCAGCGAGGAATGGAATGCTTTTTTTAATAATCAAAACATAACCGAAAAGGCAGAAAAAGAAGCTTGAATGGAAACTGGATTAACAGCAATAGAAGCCCAAACTGCTTGTGATAACGGTTGAAAAGATAAAGTGGCATCAATTAAAGAAAAAATGATTAATTTAATTCAAGAAAATAATGGGGAAGAATACACGAGAATACCGGACATTGAAGTATTAAAAGTTAATAAAAATGAATTAAATAAAGCCGTTCTTTTAAGATACAATTTAGAAAAAGCTACTTCGAGTGATGATTTAGATAATATTTGAAATGAAAGTCCTGATTTAAACGATGATTGATTGCCAATAGGCTGAAAAGAGGATGATTTATCAAAAGTTTATGAGGAAAAAAAGAATGAATTAACTTGACAAGAATTTCAACATTATTTTAAAGCACAAGGCGATTCAGCAGCTGACCAAACTGAGGAAGTAATTAAACGTTATTTTGATTATAATTATGAAATAGAGGAGAAATTTTGGTATTTAAGTGGCACGCAATGCGGTCAAATGTTTAATAATGGTTGAATTGATTTAACTGAGGTATTTTTGGTAATTACTGAAACAAACGAAATAGAGCCTCGTGTGAAAATTGGCGAAGAAGAAGTAAACCCCCTAACCACTCTTTGCACCACAATAGATGATGAGGTAGATATTCCAATTAGTATTCCAGTTCCAGAGATAGTTTCCCCTAGAACAGCAAATGATGATGAGGAAGAAGAAATTTGAATTGCGAGTTTTAAAACTTCCTTGACTGACCCTTGTTCTTTAACGGATGAGGAAAT
>Ga0307512_10002101_pt1 | contig 26195 bp, 19 predicted proteins | sample 14_EM_MG_FD_200267 | JGI IMG/M metagenome (GOLD analysis project Ga0307512, IMG submission 200267) | Populus trichocarpa ectomycorrhiza microbial communities from riparian zone in the Pacific Northwest, United States - 14_EM | ecosystem: Host-associated > Plants > Roots > Unclassified | place... | reverse complement strand
GACGGCGGTCGACCTGGTTCTTTCTACTATTGAATAAGAGATATAATCGCACACAAAGTTATACATCTCCACAACAGTCGGGGGCTAGAAATGGTGGTCTGAATACCTGGAAGACTCGCCTTACCACTTGAGAATATTATCCTGGTCGTTTTCGGTCTCTGCCTTGTCTGTTTTATTGCTCTCGACTAGTTACGTGCAACCCCAGCGGTATACCTGTTCATGAAGCTTTTTACTAAAATAATTACATCGATGACCAGCTTCCTCCGCACTCTTCTTCCGCTATTGTAACCTCCTCCACAACCATCCGGCTAGCCCTACACGACCTTCAAAAACGTTGCAATACAAACAGCGGCTATATTTCCTCTTCCAAAACTCTGACATCGTTGGTCACTTAATAGACTGAAGATAACTATTTGAGAATAAATAACGTCGTTTAAACAGAGCTAATAAATACAACTTAATTGATGAATTCACTTGTCTCGTAGCGCCAAGCATCATATTTTTCTCTTCGGCTGCCCACGGGGTGCGTCGATGGCGGTTAGGGTTAGTCACCCAATCAAAGCAGCGAACCATTTAAGGCGCTATAGTATATGTTCAGCCTTCCAAAAATTGAAGCAATGTCTCGATTGATATATATTAGCGAATGGAAAATGGTAAGTATTCGCCGACAAATGAGAAGTTCTGAATAGTCATTGTCTGTCTCGACATAAGGATCGTGAGAAATGAGGAGTACGGCAGGAGGTGTAGAGCTACTGAAGTAGCTGTGCTACCTCTTCATGTAAGTTTAACGAAGCAAGGCCGTTCGTTTTGGCAGCGGAGACGTCGGCGCATGCACTCTTTTGCAAAAGTAACTTTGCCACCACCTTGTGTCCATTTCGCAAGGTAAGGTGCAGCGGTGTCAAGCCATTGTCGTCGGCAATGTCGATGTTGGCACCATTTTCTATGAGCAGCCGTGCGACTTCCTCGCTGCCGTTCTGGCAAGCAAAATGCAGGGGTGTCCAACCAAAGTTGCTTGTAGAGGAGATACTGGCACCATTGTCCAGAAGTAGCTGTGTCACTGCCGCTTGTCGGTTCTGTGAAGCGAGGTGCAGAGGCGTCAATCCGTGGTTGTCGGTAGTAGAGAGGTTAGCATCCATATTTAGAAGCAGCCGTGCAGCCATCTCGTGCCCGTGATGTGATGCGAGGTGGAGGGCTGTCGATCCGTAGTTGTCGGCAGCAGAGAAGCTTGCACCCTGAACCAGGAGTTTTCGTACAACTTCCTCGTATCCATACTGTGAAGCAAGGTGCAGCGGTGTCGACCCGTAACCTCCAGAGACAGAGAAATCAACACCCCTTTCTAGGAGTAGGAGTGCCACCGCTTCGCTTCCGTTCTGCAACGCAAGATGCAACGGGGTCCACCCATAGTCGCCGGCGGCAGAGAGGTCGGCACCCATGTCTAGGAGTAGTTGTACCACTGAATCCTGTTCATTCTGCAATGCAAGATGCAGCGGTGTCGACCCATTCTCACCCTTGGCGGAGATGTTTGCGCCCTTTTCTAAAAGCAGCTGTACTATTGTCTCATGTCCGTTCTGGCAGGCGAGGTGCAGCGGCATCCATCCATCATTATCGGTAGAGGAGAGGTTGGCACCCTTCTCTAGCAGCAACCCTGCCACCTCATGTCCATTGAGGGAAGCAAAATGCAGTGGTGTCCACCCGTAGTTGTCAGCAGCGGAGACGTTTGCATCCATTTCCAAGAGTAACCTTGCCACCTCATGTCCATTCTGTGAAGCCAAATGCAGCGGTGTCCACCCATAGTTGTTGGTAGTAGAGACATTGGCACCCTTATCCAAGAGCAGCTGTGCAACCTCTTCGTGACCATTCTCCGAAGCAAAGTGGAGCGGTGTCGATCGGTTCTCACCAACTGCGGATACGTCGGCTTTGTTGGCCAGTAGGTATTGTACAAGCTCTACATAGCCAAATCGGGCAACATAGCAGAGCAGCTTTCCTACACTAATTTCTGTTGCTAGTACATTACGCCGTAACTCAAATAAAACTTTGAATCTTCGACTCAACCCAAAGATACACGTCGCGTATATGCGGTCATCAGGACTTTGCTCATTTGCAAAGGCATGGAGTTTCTGCCAAAATAGCTCTTTGTTGCTTCCTTCAGTCTTGATCACAGCATAGTGATAGTTGAGCCACTTCTGATAGTTAGACTGCATCATAAATCTTTCCCAAAGTCGCTCCAACACCTCGGAATGGCCGTTTTCGAGTTTCAGCTCTTCGTACCGCACAAAATGCCATGGCCAGAACGCTGCTGAGTAAAGTAGAATATGACGGTTTGCATACTGTCCTTCCTTAGTGAAGATCGTTTGATCATATTTCTCAAAAGGTTTGGGAGAGCACAAAAGTGAAAGACATGACTCCGCGATATAGGCATGGGAATCGACCTTCGAGTTGTTAAACTTAGTCTCCAAATATTCGTCCACCGAAAGATGTGCAAAGCGATAAATTTGGAGGCGATCGTCCAAGACTAGAAGATTTTGACAAACCTTCAATATGGTGTCATTTGTTATGGACTGACTAGCAGGATAATCCCCGGTTTTGCTAACTTGGGCCATAATAACTGCATCAAGCAGAGTATCTGATGCAAGAGGTTCATACGAGAACTTGACCCAGCGGAGGGCATTGAGAGCTAGTTGAGGCGCACTTCCTTTTTGCTCCAGTATCCCCTTATATATTTCGTCATACGCTTTCGTCAGAGTATCTGGGAGATCTTTCAGACTAGCCCTAATATCCTCTTCGGTGTCCATTTGACACAGGAAGGTAATGTGAACTGCAGCGAGCTGAAACCTACAGCAGGCATTAGTTCTGACCATATCTGACTGCAACGATACCTTACATTCCCTTGCATCGAGTTGCAAGAACATCACATATATTATGTTGAAGCTCGTAGTTTGCCGTTCCAAAAAGTAGCTGCTCGTCCACGACGGTACGTTCTATTTTCGATTTTATGAACATTTCAATATCACTAGCATAATCGTCAGGTTGCACATCGATTTTGGGAAACGCGCTAAATTGTTTAAGAATGTCCGGATCATTCCTCGATGTAGCAAAAATTTTGACCAAGCTTTTAGACTTTGCGATAACAAGTTTCAGTGACTTGAGTAAATGAATGCGGATATCTCTCTGAACTTCATCCAACCCGTCGATGCATATTGTGGTCTGAGAGTAGATATCTGTGAGGTTAATGAGGATCTCCTGGCTTTCTTGCAGGGTGAGTCTTGAAGACTTTTGCCCCATTCTTGCGCGGTCCTGGTATATATCGACAATCGGCTTCCAAACCCGTTTGTTATCGACTTGAACGAGCTGCTGGATGAGCGCGTTAAGAATACTCTCGGGATCGCGACGGTTCTCTTCAGCCCGGTTGCAATAGAAATATGCCACCTTCTCTGTTGTATTGCTTTCAATGAGCTCTCTCACTATTGTGTCAATAACTTTAGATCTATGGTATCCGTGGTTAGAAGACATCTAGGTTTATGAAGGTTATTCGCTGCTTACGCCATATATGTTTTCCCAGCACCGGCTGTTGAGATACGAGTTCGTAAGTCAGGGTCGAGGTCTGACGAGAATACGGCTACTTACGAATACCCCGTAATAACAACAACTTCGAGGCACTTGAAGCTCGCCAACCCCGGTATTCTTTCTTCCCAAGGAGCCACTCTCCAGTGCCTTCCAAACGCTCTTCGCTGATACGCGTATGATGGTTGATGTAAGGTATTGTCGATAACCATTCAAGAATTTGGGACCTATCCGATACTGTGACCAGTAAGTTAATGCTCTACTCCAGGACACTGGAGTCTGAAGATTTTCGTAGAATTATACTTTCGAGCATGTGATTGATGTTCGTAAGATTATCCCCTAATCGTGTCGATGTCGTACGCAACTCGTCGAGGAACATTTGTAATTTATTAAACTCGACAGCTACGTCTGTGCAGGACCGGTCAGTTACTATCATAGTTGGTTTCTAAATCGATTAACTAACATTGCACTCCAGTGGCATGTGCATCACGTTCAACCGTTTTCTCGCATTCTTCAATGTTGCCCAAAGATTCCGAAAGTTCCTTCACGATATAAAGGCCACGCAAAGCATTACCTAGGGAACATCAGATGTAGTCACAATATCACACCATCTTTGCTAAGTATTCACCTTTTGAAACTTTGACAGCCTGGGCGAGGTACTTCAATATCGCAGTGTAGAGTTGCAATATCGTCTTCTCAAGAGTTCTCGATGAATTGACGTAGACCGACTCATAAACGGCACACCTGTCAATAAGGTTGCTCGATTTTTCGAGGCCGATAAGTATCGCATCTACCGTATTTTGCCTATTTACGCAGATCTACTGAATATCAGTGGACCTCGGTCTCATCAGACGGTGTCAGAGATACAACCTCCAGAAGAAATCTAAATGCTGCCCATGGCAGTGCTGCGTGCCCGGGATCGTATTGAACAGCGATATCACCTATCTGCTTGAACTTGTCTATCCAATTGACAATTTTCATTCCAACATCGTGTAGCACAATGTCCTCGCCCCTCCATTTAATCCTCCAAGTCCTATCGCGCTTTGCAGCCATTGCGTCTTGTATGCGTGTTCGGATTCTCTCCAATGCAACCGTGGTATCATTGTAATCAGGGTGCGGGAGGGAAGGTTCTAGTATTTCGCGCTCCGCGACGGATAGTTGATTGAATGCCTGAATCCATAAAGGTTGCGGTTGAGTATTGCTAAGAATACACGCGCCTTGTACCTCATTTTCTCTCCACCACCGTGCCACATTTCCAGGAGCAGTCATGGAGGCCGTTGGCTGGGATGGAAGAGCCAACGAGTCCGTTCTGGTTGCGTCATCAGCGTTTGTGTCCACGGAGTATCCTGGTGCTGAAATTATTGTTTCAAGCTGCTCTGTTGATGAGGAATGTGGGGCATCTGTTTCAGTATCAGGGTGGAGATCTGCCGCGCCAGGGACAACTGAAACGCTAGGCGCGGCTGAAGAGGAAGTTTGCGTCTGCGTTCCGCTAGAATCTTGTTGATGTGGGGTACAGCGTGCGATAAGTTGCCGCAGCGAATCCCGCATTCTACCCTTCACCATAGTGAAGGCTCGTCGCAAGTCGCGTGAGTTGATGTAATATTGGCGGGTGCAAGGTGAAGAGTTTTACCGAGCCAGGGATACGCAGTTGACCTGCTTAATATAACCAGTTGGTTACCCCGCTTTCTGTACGTTGTGCAGGAAAAGGCAAGAACGTGGCTAAAATCTATCGGATCCGTTCAACGTACGCGCAGGGGGTTGGGCGCTTATTGCGCATTATTGCGAGCTCAATGTTGGTTATCCTTCGAACGACGACTTTTTAGCGTGGACCCAAACCTAGCCCCACGAATCACAACTTTACTTTCGCTCCTCTACCTATTAATGTGAAAACTAGTGGACTCGCTCTTCCTTTCGTATGTGCTTTATTCACTCATATACAGAAAATTATCCCACGCTAGAACAGTCACGAAAACCAAAAGACCATGACGAAGGCAAAAGACCAGAACAAAGACAAGTAAACGACGCGTAAACAGAGGTGCCGCCTCGGGGGGCGGAGGCCGCCGCTGCGGCTGCCGCTCCACCTGGACTCTCCCATTCCTGGCCGGAAGCCATTTCACTGGGTGTAGAGTCGAAAAACATACAGAGCTACCCTCGGTATATGTAGGGGTGCGGGTGGGCGGGTTTTTGAAGCTGGACGCGCTGCTTTGCCTCGACCACTGCCGCTCAGCTCCTCTTATATACCTCTTTCCCTCGCTCCTGGCCTCCTTACTTCCCTCCCATCCCTAGGCTCTAGCAAAGCTCTGGCTCCAGCTCTTGCTCAGACTCTTGCTCGTGCTCGTGCTTTGGGTTTCTTGCTCCAGCCCGGGCCCGTGCTCTTGCTCAAGCTTAAACTTTAGCTCAAGCTCAAGGTTTCAGCCACCATCTTCCGTCCCTTCCGTCGGCCAAATTGCTCGCCCCTGCCAGCCGATGGTCATTGCGGCTCGCCCCTACTAGCCGTCGGTCAAATCCCACCCGCCAATTCGCTTCCACTAGCCCTCAGTCAAGCTGGACCATCCTTTGGGCAACTCGATGGTCTGCCCTGGGCAGAGGAAACTGTCTCATCTTTCGTTTGTTTTAGGAGGCAGGATGACTAGCGGCTCGCGCGCTACATCACCGATACGGACATCATCCTATTCTATTGCGTTCGTACCTACATCGTGTGTTGCAATATCGAAGGGAGAACCGCGGGTGTGTATCGATTTAAGGTACAGAGGAGAGAGTGGAGAGAGATTCGAGATATATGAGAAGTGTGCCCCTTACCATCAGTACCGTTAGCGATTAGCTCGTGTCAGCTCTATATAGACATGCAACATCGTGAGTCAGCCTCCGTTTGATGCTTGTATAAAGATGGAGGCTTGTATGTGGATATGCATATAGTTTGTATCAGGATCAGGGTGAGACCTTTTGCAACAGAGGTGGTGGCGCGGCACTTTAGCCAGGGTTTGTTCTTCTTGGCAACAATAATCTGCCGCACTCTATGAATAATTTTACAGCCATCTATTTCCGACAACTTTTGCAGAGTTCAGGCGTCGAAGGTAATAGAAATAACTTTCGGAATGATTGTGTTTGGCTATAGCATTGGCAGTTATTTTCCTTCTTTCAAAGAAGCGCATCGTGGGACCTTCGCCACCTAACCGGCTCGCCCGGAGGCGGAGGGGATAAGGGTCCTATCATACTCTTACTAGAGTGAATACAGTATGAATAAACAACAAGAAGCGCATCAACTAAATGTCGTAAATTTGTGGTAACGCACATTCCCTTCTCGGCAGTTATCAAACCGCATTTACTTTTACGCATTTGTATACCGTAGAGATACCAAGTCGCACCTCGGCACCCGGAGGTCCGGCTGTTCGTTATCCAGGCTGTTCGTTATCCAAACGCCCAAAGATCCCAACACTCTGCTCAAATCGAGTATAATATTTGGGGAGAGTTTGAGACCGACTAAGACTAGAGTAATTTGTTCTTAGACTATGTACGTACAAGGCCGATAGTCTCTCTGGTGTCATGACATACGTGCTGGAACCCGCGCAAATCATGTTAATTCATACTGTCTTCGTATTCGGGCCTTCCACCGGCATCGTAGCACCCACCATCGCTAAGTTTAAGGGCCTCTTGGGCCATTAAGGTACACCTTATTTCGCAGATGTTATGAAACGCCGTGTTGGACGGAAGGAGGCTGGGTTGGTGCTGCGGGTTTTGTTCTGATGCGGTTGATTGGGGTTGGAGTGATTGTTCGCTTCCGGGGGTTTCTCGTGTAATGGGTAGTTATATTGCCTTCGAGGCTGGTGCTGGCAGAACGGGTTTTCGCCGGTAAAAGACTTACCCGACCCCCGCACCGGATCGGCTCGGAAGTGGATAAATTCCGGTACCAAAACCGAGAAAATTTGATAGAGTAATGAAGAGGGTAGTTAAATAAAAGATAAGCGTGTCTTGGGTCTCTCTAATGACAGGGAAGATGGTGAATGGTAGAGTGGGGTACAGGTGCATCAATGGAGTCAAAAGGCGCGTGTGCGAGGCGCCGGTGATGTTGGCCTTAACCCTCATTCGGACAACTGGCCAGTCGGCAAGGCAAGGAATGATGGGGGAAACGTCAGAAGCCCAAAAATTCGCAGTCTGATGTATCTTGAAAGTACAACGCTAAATCGGACTTCATACCCGAATGCGGATACCTAGAATATTTCCCTGACAAGATTCATACCAGGGTCAAACATTCCGATTACCTTTTACATGCTAGGCGATACGCAAGGAACCGTGTACCTGGTCCAGCACGTTCTATAAATGGTTGGCTTTCCCCGGGGTGGGAATCCGGGGTTGGGGAAAACCCCAATGTTCGTTAGTAACGCCTTCGGGCCAAACCCCGAGTCAACAGATCCATGGTTTATCTGGGAAGCTACCGCTACACCCGGAGAAGCCGATATTGAAGAGGAGTTCTCTGCATGACCAGTTAAAATCTGAAAATCTTAGTCGAATCTTCTCGAACTGCGTACTTGATGCATGTGGTGCTGTACAATCGTTCAAAGTTGCCTCGGATTATTTTAATATGCAATTATTATGTAATATCTCTAAGCTTACAGAGTAAGGCAAAACCTTACTAAAGAATGTGGGCCTTCAGCAAATCTAATTCCGAATCCCCACCCTTTACCACACAGTTGGTATATCTACAGTTAATCCCGTTGTTGAAAATAGGCTAAATCTGACGGGACTCCCGAACGTGGATTTTGAGTATACTGGGGCCATCAATCTCTATTCAGTGGTTTCTTGTGACACTCGGTTTCTTCGACTTCCCTGATTTGGTCCGGAGGCTAAACACGTCCATATAGCGGCCTACGAGTCGCACGTCATCCCCCTTGATAGCCCCCATAACCGATGATAGCAACTGTGAGGTAAATGCAGAGCTCTTGGCAGATCCATAGCGATAAGCTTAATCCACAAGGATATTCCAAGTCCCCGCTCAATCGCAACGACGAATGAAACTGGGTCCATTATGCTCATGCTCGGCCTATGCTTCTCTGCCTGCTTTCCAGTACAACGCTTGATTTACTAACGGAGTTGCAGTGCAAATTTGCGCATGTGTATCAATGTCGGGGTTCCAGAAGACCGAACACCGATATATCAGTCCGCAACGTGCCTTCATAAATGTGTACAAAAACTATAACCTCCGGCATTGCAGTTCAAGCATCATTCTTTCTCCATTCTACATCCTCTTTGGCCGTGTTCGCCAACTTCCCTACGATCCTCACGACGGCGCCCATTCTGGGTCGCCGTTGCGGGTGGTGCCCCGGCGCCGGCAGACAAGAGCAAGAATACGGGTAACGGAGACACGGTCCCAATTGGGGGTGGTATTGTCTAAGGACCTGGTGAGATCTTCCCCGGTGGCGCCGCGAGCTAGCTAACACCCCGCAGGGCCGTCTACAGACCACTCCACATCCCCATCGGCAGTTGCCGAAGCCGCATGTTCTCTCGACGCCCCAACGTGAGTCTTCCACACATTTCTGGGCGTTCTAACCATGCGTAGCGCATTTGATCCGTCGTGCTCGGCAACACTTGGAATAGAGGACTGGATTAATGTTTTGATACCTACCCCACGTCTCTACGCAAAACTGACATCCGCAGAATTGGTTGGCGGGGAATAGTTCCAATTGCGGTACGCTAGGGTTCGCTCAGTGTTTTTTAAAATACAACGTACGCTCTTTTAGCACAATGCCGGCTAGACTTGCGATGTTATCACTACCGACACTTGTGGACCCCCGGACTCCGGGAAAGTATGGTGGTATTCGCCCTAGCAGTTCTATGTAAGTGCGGTTTGCTCGTGGGGATTCGATATTCTAACAGGGATTTTAGACGTTCTGGGCTATTTACTATATGTGGCACCGCTCATCCTTGCGGCGCCGTGCGCAAACCTAACCCTTTCTCAGCCATCCACCAGTTATTCAGCCAGTACTACAACGCGCTCGGGATAGCCCAGGGTGTAGGTAGCCCTGTGAGTACAATTCCCAACCCCCGCCCACCCTACTAACGCAAACCCCACAGCGGAAAAGTCGGCGAGATAGTCCTCACCGTTGTCCCCCCACGCGACTCTACAATCGACGGAAGAAAATTCTCCATCCTCCTTTGGACGACCTTTTCCCTCTTCGCTGTCCGTCCTCCGCTCCTCCTCCTCCCTCAAATCCTCTAACAAAACTAGATCGTAAAAGAGTTCATGGGAAAAGATGATCTGTCGTTCAAAATGATCTGGATCGGGCTCACTACCCTGTCTGGCGGGGCCGCACAGTTCGGAAACTCCCTGTACGACAAGGGTGGGCAAAACAACTACCACCAGGAAATGCTGCAGATGTCGAATATCCAGAACACGCTGTCGGACATGGTCATCAACTACCAAGCTGGGCTCGCGAAGGCGATCTCGGAAGTGCAGCAGGACGTGGGAAAGGTTTTGACTGTGTGTCAAGCAAGGGGTTTACAGAGGTATGCGGACGCGGGGGAAGGGGGGTTGAACAACGCTAAAGGGGTATAGAGGATCTCGCGTTCCCTGCCAGACCAGGCAAATACCATCCTCGACCAGCTGAAGCTGTATATCCTCGGCTCGGCGCTGTCGCTAAACCACGCCGTCATCGCTAAAAAGTCCATCATTTCTTCCCTAGTGCGGCCACCTACGCAAGCTATCCTTCCCAGTCCTAGCATCAGCGCTCTCGACATCTCCCACCTCACCCCCCGAGCGCAGTGTGGCGGCTCCGACGGCAACGGCCTCTGCGACCGCCGGTACTACGACGGCCACTCGACATACACCATCGAGAACATGGACAGTGCGTCGCCCCCACCTCGCGCTCGGTGCCTGCTAACAATGTAGAACCTGGCGGTGAGCATTACGCCTCCCTAAACCAGAAGATCTTCGCGAATGGCTGTGCGACGACGCAGAGTTTTTACACGAACGACTACGGCTGCTAGACGCAAGGACCGTATATCGATGACCTTGGGATGTTACAGTGTGGCGTAAGCATCTCCCCTCCCACTACCCTCACAAGATCAAAGTTTTTAGGCTGATCATAGTAGTCAGGACTTGTGCCTTGTACAGCAGCGAACCAGAATTTTGCGATTGGCAGGAACCCGGGGGTGCCGGAGTTTACGGATTGTCCGGACTCGAGTACGTGCATAACCGGTTTTTGGACTATGTGCCATGCTCGTATCTGGGGTCGCAGGTCACGAATGGGCAGGCTGTGTATGGGTGTGGGTTGGATTGTAATTAGGGGTCTGCTAATTCGGTTAGATAGCACATAGGAGATAGGAGTTGGAAGCTGATGGTTAGGCTGGTGGGGAGGGAGCACACATGGGTTGGGAGCCACTGGTTTGGCTGGATAGGGAGTGAGGTTGTGTATACAAAGAGGTTGGAAGAGTTATTACGCAGCGTTTTTGCCCCAAACTGCAATTGCAAGGATTCGTACAAGAGACTAGGGCGAGTTAGATGCAATTGAGCTCTAATTGCACACCGTCTGTCATATGTATAGAGTACCACCATTGGAACACACCTAGGTTTGTAATCTCTACATTATTTTGAGGTAATTCTAGAAGGGTTTTTCTGCCAAAAGGACGGCCTTTGCATTGGCTGATCATGAACCATCACCATCCCCGGCGTTGGATTGCCATGATTACCACCTGTATCTGCCCGCTGGGTTTACACAAGGTCTCAATACAACCCGTACCTGCTTTGTGTTGACACGTGTTGCAGCGGGCGTGGAAAACTCGACAATAAGAGCAAAGGAGAAAGCTGAAGTACACGATGTCAAAATAACTATTCTGAAAGTGGCAACCCACGTAATAGCCAGGCAATCACGTGATACCAGCCGATGATCTCACGCGAAAGCCCAGTATTCCGTCAATACTTTGCTGTGCCTGCGCTGCTTCTTGCTTTTCTTAGTGAAGCAGAGAAAAGATAGAGATGTCAAATCCCCGATTTACTTAAGTAGTAATTTTAGTCAATGAACCAGCCAATTTTCGATATGGTCTTACCTTCAATATGTATTTAAGATCAGTTTATGATATGATAACTTCTTTTCGTCTAATCTCTCTTTCGTAGGCTTACACTTCATTGTGTTTTGGTAAAGTGTGAGCAAAACCCTTGCATTTGCAGTTTAGGGCAAAAAATGATGCCGTAGTTATTGAGATTATGGATGAACAAACACAGATAAAGGTATATGTATGATGAGCTTTCGCCGCGACATTAGAGAGTGGGGTTTGTACTATAAGTGATTTGAATTGAGCCGTTTGGGGATGGTGATGTTTGACAGCGAGGGAATCAAACATCCCTGAGCTGTGCAGTCCGTTGATCCGAGTATATGGTGGATTTCAACCGTGGATTATGTTCTAGTAACCCCTAACCTTGGACCCGTCTGCCATCTTGACATGTACTCTCTGAAGTTAGTCTCGATGGGTCCGTTTCCTCGAACTCTGCCATCAAAGCCCGCATTTCATCCAAACTCTGGCTAAGCAAAGTACCCGGGGGGTTTCTGGTGTTTGATTGTATCTCTGTTACTAACTACTCTAGTACGGGTCGGTTGTACTTGCGTAATCGCAACAAATGTGGGTAGGGTACCGAGTAAGTGATCGGACGCACCTATTCTAGCAATAAATTTGCTGGAGAGGAGAATATTAGTTGAAAGTCAGTGCACTTCCGCCTTTGCCCATTCTGTTATTTTCCGGTTGTGTTGTGTTTGCTCAACTGTGTGTAACCTGATCACATGCCGATTTTGTCCCGCCATCTGCCAGAACTGTGCGTCCAATCACTTGGTACCTGTGTCAGATTAAGATCGGCCTAGCCGAAAGTTAGACTATCGCTAAATACTGCGCCTAGATTTTGCCGCGCCTATATACTCAACATATCCGTCTAACTAAGCCACTACGTGATGCGTCACTCGATTCCATGAAGCGTACGACTACCACTGGCGGCAGCATATCACCTGCACTGCTCTATCGCCCTTCCCCAGGCAGCGGTATCATCTTAAGAATATTAACTGGCGCAGGATCGTAGGTAGTGCCGCAACCATCAATGAATTGAACGCATTTGACGCCATCAAGGAACGAACAGGATTGAATGTAGAATGGCGTATTAAGTGAAGAGAAGAAGCAAAAGTAAGGGAGCATAGTTAAGGTGAATGTGGATGTTGGGTGGGATGGGGATCCGGATCGTCTATCCCAAACGTCAGGGACTGGAGCATACAGTCACCCGCCCTGGGACCATTGTCCTATCCGGCAGGTCTGGTATGGCGGACAAGTAAATTTAGGATCAAAAGTATTTGAGAATAACGGGCGTGCATGCGCTAGAAATAGCGAGATTGAATACCGGGTAAAAGGGCGATCTACGCCGTTTTTTCTGTTATTCCTGATCACTGCGGGGTTAGGGTTTGGCCGTCTTAGATTTTATCTAATCCAAGTAGACAGCCTAACAAACTTAATTTACCCAATCATTATCTGACTTTACCGGTACTAACCGGTTACTTCGAGATGGAGAAATAGTGGACTGTATTCAATGGCGAGAACCCGTCGGCCGCCGCTCGTGTACAGACCTGCGTAAGAATCTACGATTATCTGCAGTCGACAGTCACGCAGGATGGTGTAAAGTATTTACATATAGCCATATCTAATGTCACATAGTCAGAGTTTGAATATTCCAAAGCACCGGATTCATGAGAAGTGATTGAAGACAAAGTGAGCTCTCCGAAACCTACAACAAAAACGGCATCTTGATAACGGAATCTCCCGCACCCCTGAAATAAACTTCAATTCAAAGTTCTCAATGGCCATTGCCACTAACTAGAAACACAGAGAGGTGAGGAAATTGATAAAGTCTCGCCACACTTAATCCCAATCTCAACCAGCTCAAAGAAAACGACCGCATAAAAGTTGCTAGCGCCATAAGAAACCCCTTAGTTGTTTGCTCACCTTGTCCCCTCTGAAATGTCGTGATGAAAGGTAACAAGAAAGGAAATTTAGATTCTACCACCAAGAATCCCTGAACAAAACTAGAAAACTTTGCACGGAAACACTCAACAGTATATACGAATGAGAAACACGTCTCATTGCGCCAGCGACAGAATGCAGCAAAGTACATCGGCGTATCACAAACGCTACTAGGCTAGCTAGTGGGAGATCATTGCTACGGTAAATATCTAGTTGTAAATCGAAATCTTTGACGATTCGTATAGCTGCCATACACAAATTCTACGAGATTTCAAGGCTGGGTTGAGTTATTGGCATCGCTAATTGGGCCCTGACCATTGGTGTCGGCCCTGGTGAGAATAGAAAGTTTGTCCTTTGTTTGGGCCATACGTCTGGCAGTGTAAAGAGTGGACGGGTGGTTCTCTCCAAGGGCCTTCTTCTTACCGTCAAGTGCGCGCTGGTACCATTCCAGTGCCTTGTTGTACTTTCCTTGGCGATAGAATACTTTGGCCATGCTGTTGACGGTGTGGAGAGTGGACGGGTGGTTCTCTCCAAGGGCCTTCTTCCTACCGTCAAGTGCGCGCTGGTACCATTCCAGTGCTTTGCCATACTCTCCCAGGTGATCGAAGGTATCGGCCATGTTGTGGACAGTGTCAAGGGTGGACGGGTGGTCCTTTCCAAGGTTCTTCTCGAAGCCATCGAGGGCACGCTGGTACCATTCCAGTGCCTTGCCATACTCTCCTTGCGTAGAGAGGATACTGGCCATGTTTTGGATTATGTTGTGGGTGAACGGGTGGTCCTTTCCAAGGTTCTTCTCGAAGCCATCGAGGGCACGCTGGTACCATTCCAGTGCCTTGCCATACTCTCCTTGCGCAGAGAGGATACTGGCCATGTTGTGGATAGTTTTGAGTGTGGACCGGTGGTTGTTTCCAAGGGTTTTCTCATAGCCATTGAGGGCACGCTTGTACCATTCCTGTGCCTTGCCATACATTCCCTGCTCTTCGAAGATCATGGCCATGTTTTGGACTGTGTTGAGGGTGAACGGGTGGTCCTTTCCAAGGTTCTTCTCGCAGTCATCGAGGGCGCGCTGGAACCATTTCTGTGCCTTGATATACTCCCCTTGTCTATTTGACACTCTTCCTAAAAGTATCATAGATTCCAATGTGTCACCTCCTAATTTTTTGTGAAGTTCAAGACTACGCTTTAAGTTGTCTTCTGCAGCACGGTATTGGCCTTTTCTGTACACGTACCTTCCAAAATTCTCCAAGAGAGCAGCGGCGGCCCACTCAGACTCATCGCCATACCGGAGTACTGCCAATGCGTGGGGAAGGTAAGCAGTACATGTAACCAGGTCTTCGTACTCGCCATGCGGGAAAAGGCGGGAAACGATATCCAATGCTTTTCCCTTCCAGTTAATAGTTGTATCTAGGATTTGCAACGCATATGTCTTCATGGATAGATGAACCAGCCTGTGAATATCATAATTTTTTGGGTTGGCGCCTCTGGATACCAACGAAAAGTCGAGCAGATATCCACGTGCTTCATTGAATAGGAGTATATTGTTGGCTCCATCCAATCCGCTCTCAGTCAGAAACACCTCTGGTATAGCTTGTCGATCGAAAAAAGCGATCAGCTTAAGAAAGTTTGCCGCCAAAGGACACAGCTCATGGATTCTTCGAAAAGTAATATAGTACGTTGATAGAACACTCTCAGTCATATCATCTTCGTTATGTGCGCTCTCGGTTCCATCATTAGGTCCCCTGTGGATGTCGTAAAACTCCTTCATAAGCAGACCTGTCTGATTTGATGTTGTAGAGTTTAGGATGTCTAGATATTCGATAGGCAGAGTTCCGGTCTCTCTCATGTACGCAGCAGCAGCGGCTATGGCCAGCGGGAGATAATCAAGCACTAGAAGCAATTCTGAAATTGAGTTTGTATTCGTAGGTTCGATGGTGTTATGGAGGTGCCCGAAAAGATACTCTGCTTCTTCAGGCTTCATTTTGGGGACATCAATGATTTTGCAACCCAATCGGCTTGCAACCGTCTTAGACCTTGTTGTGACGATCAGGGTTCCTCGTGAACCTTGGGGTAGATATTTGGATATTCTACCCAGTGATCCCTTAAATTCGGAAGGATTGTCTGCATTGTCTAATACCAGAAGCCATTTGCCGCTCTCGTCGCTTTCGAACCAACGCTTCACTCCGAGAAGAACTTTCTCCTCCTTATCGTCAATTATGCGTAGTTTCAGGCGAGCAGAAATTTTTTGGTAACCTCGGCTAAAGGTTCCGGAGCTTATTGCGTAGACCCAGAATATATGGCATTCGTGGTCGACCTGGCGATATGCATAATCTAAGGCAATCTGGGTTTTCCTGTCTAGGGTCAGGGTGCAAACTACGAATACGCATTGAGTAGATGGAGGCAAACACTTACCCTGTCCCTCCTAATCCGCTGAGAGCTACCCGATGATGATTTGTCTTTGGCGATGTCAACATTTTTACCAACTCTGCGCTAAGATCTTCACGGCCGGTAAAATCAACGTTTATTGGGTACGGAATCATCCTTTGCCCTTTTCTAAACAATTCTTGACGCATACATTCTTAGCTTGGTTCATTGTGTATTAAAGTGCACGGAGTAGCGATTACCTCTGCTCAGCATAGCCTGGGCATCACGAACAAGCCTTTTCACCTCGGGCAGCACTCGAAGATAATTATTATCGTCCACTGATCTAAACTTGTTGATTCCTCGATGGTCTGCGTTCAACCCAATATTTTGGTGTCCAGGAATTGTAGCTGACTTTTCAGAAACAACCTATCAAGATGTTAATCAAGGCTCGAGGCTAAGCTTAACCAAGGGATGAAAATGGGACTAGAATCCCGCGCAAAACCGTCCTGTGTCTATGCCAAGACGGGATTTCCCCAGTCCAGCCAAACACCGGGATTTGAACGGGAGTTCGTGTCATTTTTGCCCATATGACCTGAAATGACACGAAATCCCGTCCAGTATCCGCCGGGTTTCGCTTTTCGGGCATCCTAAATCCCATCCCACATCCATCCCGTGATTCAGCCTACTCTGTACGCGGAATTGGCTAAAAACCCTGCCGATATCTACTCCCAGTACATATTCCGGGACGCATTCGTAAAAGCAGATACAGCTAATTGATTTGTAATCCGAGAGGAATTGATGATGCAGTTTATCTAAGTCAGTAGAGCCTTCAACAAGGTCCAGGAGGTCGGTTCGGGATCCAAATGGTTTGTTCAGAAAAGCGACATATGACGCTATGCGATGTAACACTCGGTTCGAGCCTTGATGCGGCACTCCTAGGAAAACTACACCTGTTGTGAAGTTTGCAATGTTCTGGTATACACTACTTCTCTCTCCTGCCTTGATTAGAGCCTAATGAGCTGTGAGGGATGTTGCACGGTGACGAGTTTCAGATGTTCTATCGGGTTTACCTGCTTGACGAGAATACCGCCGAAACTATGCGCGATGAAAACTATTGCCCGTTCTCGTTCCTGCATTCGGAACCATGAGAATGAAACCGGTATAACAGTCGCTTAGCAGTACCTCTGGTAAACGCCTCTTCTTTTCTAGAGCATTCAAAAGATCCTGTGCAAAGGCATCGAAAGATTTTCGCAGAGAATATGATGTCCAGTGCGATTCATGGTTATATGTCATTATTCTAGCTCGGTGGTCTAGGCCACTGGGAAGGAACTCCTTCAGCCAGTTGCACCCAGTGCTTTTGTGGACCCAGGCCCATTCTGCCCAGGACCCTAAACCATGCACAGCAACGACACTTCGAAGCTTAGCAAACTATACAATACTTGAAACAAAGAACACACTCAACGATAGCACTCCTGGCCTTTCCGGGTTCAATATCAGCACTACACTTAGGATCGTACAACACTTCCAACTCGTGATGCCAACGATCTGTGTTCTCGATTGCGGCCTGGCTTCGGACCCAGCCGGCGAAGAGTATCGCCAGAGCGAGTGTTGATAGAAGTATCCAGAGGTTGTCTTCGAGAATCGCCATGGTATGACGAAGTGAGGAGATGGTCGACGTTAACAGGTGAGTAGAATGTGCGGCTGAATTTTAGATGCGAGCGCCACTTGGCTCGTTCTCATTCGTTCAATAAAGCCTAAGGCAATGGATAACACAGCCAAGCCAAGTCCCTGCTTCTCCCAGCATTTCAAGGTGAGCATACTAGAGGGTTCTAGGCAACCACACTTTGCTTCGCCCACAACACTTAGCTTCGCCACCACTGAATGTGAGAGGATCATAAATCCGGATAAGGAGGGGTATAAGAAATACAGTTGCAGGTATATCTTTGATATATCGCGGGTGCAGTGCTATAGAGCTGCGGATGAAAAATGTTCTCAAAGCAGTGGTCGTTAGTACTAGATACTTTATGCTAAATCCCTCAGCTGTCGATGTGACGCGTCCCGCACAGCTCGTCTCTATCGACATTACCCACCAACCATGAGAGATATTAAAATACAAAAAGCAGGAATCGATTCGCAACTACCAAATATAGATCATCAAATTTCTAGGCTAATACTGTCAAAACTAGTACTTCGGGGATGTAGTTAAGGCTCAAATAGACGGCACTCTCAACCTCTCCACTCACAAACATCAATGCAAGAGCACTAAGATGTCCATAACAAGGTACCGAATTGACGCACATATCCGGGACGAGAGATATGACGGAGCTTTCTCAATTCAATCTTCGTTTGCACGAAAACATAAATGTGATATATCATTTGCGTTCTCGCGTTACACATAATGATTCCCTTGGCAACAGATTCCTTGTCGAAAGTAATATGACGCAGATGCCACGCCATGTGCTGTATAAAGGCGACTGACCATCTCATCCATTCAGGCCCTCCTAGACCTGTCTACTCCGCGCTTTGCCTTTGGAGCATTTTACGACAATCAGCAATGCGAAAAACCACATGGATATCGAATCGCTTTCTTTCGAAAGACGCGGTGCAACTCGGTCGACTTGTCCTCAATGCCGAGCATCCGGAACAGGACTTTTTCAGTTTGCATCCGCTCTCCCCCGCCGACGATAGCGTAGCTACCATAAAACTCGAAACCTTTCATGACACTCTCATCCAGTCCGAGGGCTCTCAGTTCCGCACGTTTCTGATGAAACATCTCTCCATGACTTTCGACATTACAGACCATTCGATAACTGCGGTCGATGCGGCCACTTGCCAAACCTCCCAGCTAAAGAATTCCGGAGAATATTTCCGCGACCTGTGCAAGGACGCATCGGCACGGCAGTGGATAGAGCGCGCCATCAGAAGACGGAAAGATATTTACCTAGTCGTCGGTATTAAAACCTTGACAGACCCAATGGTCACTCACCGTCAACAGCGGTCAACAAATAACTCGGCGGATATAAAAATACCTGTCAAGCAGGTTCCTTCAGCGATCGGCCCCGGATTTGGTTTTGGAGGATCCCGAACGAATGACTTTGGTCAAGATTCAGGCTGTAAAGGAGTGGGGGAACAGGTATACTCAGTTCAATACCGAAAAATTCGATTCGAGAAGTTTTCAAGTCGAGATGTGGACAGAACTTTCCTTGAGAACGGAAACCGTTGGAAACTGTTTGTGAGCAGACGGGGTGAGGAAGACGGGTATGATGATATTATAGATCTAGAGCTTGACGACGGCCCTGAACGGAGCGACCTGGATGATGATTACGAGTCGTTGGTTATTGACGATGATGAGGTGCTGTTCGTTCTTCAGCAGGAAACTGGAGGAGCACCTGGTACTGGTGTAGAGGCGTGAAACTATCGAGATCGCAGGGTCAGGGCTAGGGGTACTTAGTCTCGCATTCAAACGCAATACAATGCTGATCGCCATGTTGTTTAACGGAATGAGGGTATTTGTAATTCATTTATATACAAGGCCAGGCACGGTGGTGTGCGGCTTCCATGTCATTATACTACGTGCTCCGTATTGAAACTCCTTTAGAGTTATTTCATTCGGTCAATCTGTATCTCACTTTATATTGAGCTTCGTACATATATCTTCATTAAGTACAGTCATCGAGAGAAGGAGAGACTGATGAATGGGAAAATGCGTTGTGCCAAAATTCCTGTAGTTTGAATGAGGCTGGTAGGAAGTGGGGTAGCTGCAAATTTCTCAAGGCAGAGTGGGTGGTTGCCTTCGGAATCCGGGAGTTGCAGAAAATATTTTGTTAGTGCAGCCCCATAGTGTCGGGTTCCGGCATATCAGGACAATGTTTGGTGAGTCTTGATTGATTCTTTGCGTTAGGCTGCATTGCATGCTGGCTGAGTGCATGCAGATGTGTTGCGTTGCGCTCAACCCCGCTTCAACCAATAGAGAAATTGAACGCTATCTGGACTGAACGCGTAAAAGTGATCAGCCGATCTCAAAACCGCAGAACCTTTGTGTTCCCGGTTTAAGCACTGCACGGAACCCCAATGCCAGTCGTTGAGTCCCCAAGAAGTGTAGAACACAGAACCCAGCGCAACTGAGAGAACGGATAAATGAATGTAACATATCGGGCACCCTGTGGATACAAATAATCCGCATACAGTCGGTTTCTTCGCCACGGTCTAAAGGGATCGTGCGTTGGTTAATTTCAATTTCCACTACACCTCCGACTATCAACAATTCACCCTAACCCTGCAACAATGTCGGAACAGAAGACTTCAGAGCTAACGAAATGGTTCGTTTTGATTGGGGTGGATTACTACATGCCTGGAAACAGTCGAACCGATAAAGACGGCAGCCCTTTGCATTATCCCAACCTGCTAGGCTGTGTCACGGACATTGGGCGTCTTCAAAAACACATCGAGAAAACTCAGAACGTTGATCAATCTCATATCGTAACATTCACATCCTCACCCAATAGCACCGACCCCAACAAACCGAAAGAAGACATGACGAAATGGCCAACATACGATAATATCGTTCAGCAGTTGCGGACGGTGACAAGTACAGCCCAACCCGGTGATATCGTCTACATTCATTATTCAGGGCACGGTGCGCAAGCGAAGACAGTGTATTCAGAGTTGAAAGGCACGAGCGGTCTTGACGAAGCTATCGTGCCTTGTGACATCCATTGTAGAGGGCGTTATTTGCGCGACTTCGAGTTAGCTGCGCTACTTGACGCGATGGTGCAAAGACAATTAATCGTAACGGTCGTACTCGATAGTTGCTATTCAGGAAGTGCTTCACGAGGCCCTCCGAGAGAACCAGTTCCTAGAGGCATCGGGAAGGTAGATTATACCGTACTGCCAAGTGATAAGTCGGATATACCTAGGGAACTGTTGGCTTCCGTCGGAAGTCGTTACAGAGACACCAGTCGCACACCAAAGGAGAGTTGGTTGTTGGAAGCAGAAGGCTACGAGTTGCTTACCGCTTGCCGTCTTGACGAAAAGGCCAATGAAGTCGAAGACCGTGACCAGGATGGAATTTGGCATGGAGCCTTGACTCACTGCTTGTTGGAATCGATGAGTTTGGGTGGCGCTAACTTGACGCACGGTATGCTACACCGAAGAATCCGGGCGGAGGTCCAGCTCGACTTTCCTCGACAGACACCCATTTTCGCAGGCAACAGCAAACGAGTCCTTTTTTCCAACGAAGAACGACATCACGCTTCGACCGTTACCGTCAAGTCAGTCGATAAAAAGGGCAGCCTTATACTTGGGGCTGGCAAAGCACATGGAATATTGAAGGAATCGGACTATGATATCTACCCTTGGAATACCCACGACTTTAGTGATTCTATCTCGTCTCCGAGAGTTCATATTACCGATGTATTCGAGTTAGAATCGCAAGCCCAATTATACAGTGGCAAAATTCAGAACATCAAGCCAGGTTACCAGGCCGTGCCACGGAAAACCCCGATTCAGAAGCTAGTAGTAAAACTAGTCAACGATCCTGCGGACGACATCAAACAGGCAAAGCTTAATCAACTTCAGCTACAGTTACGTTCTAACGTGGAAGATCTTCCGGTGGAGCTCATCACGGACGACAATGCAGGCTGTGCAACTTTTCACCTTGGCGCGGATATTAAAGGCAGATACGAACTTTTAGATACATCTGATCAGCCGATCCCGACATTTCCGCCTTTGGAGGAACCGGAAATGGTTCTCCATAGACTGTCGCATTTGGCCAAATACGAGATGATTCGAGAGCTGAAAAACCCAAATATACCGGACAAGCTGGATGGGAAGTTTACGTTTGAGCTGGTCGATGCAAGTTAGAACCCCCGCCGCGTCCACAAATATTTTGTTAACCTCCTTAAGCCTATGATCCAACTAAGCCTTTTACTGTTCGAGATGGGGGTGCCGTTTACATTAGGTTCAAAAATGGAACTGGGGAGGCCGTCAACCTAACGATCTTTGACTTTCAGCCATTATGGGGTATCACCCAGATATATCCACTAAAATCCGACTTCGAAACGATTCTAGCGGGCGACGAACGAAAGCCAGGATTTCGACTTACAATACCTGAACAACTAGGCCCCATATCAGCTGCCTCTGATGTCCTCAAAGCGTTTGTTACTATCCAGGGGACATCTTTCCGGTCTCTAGAATTGCCGGATATGGAACGTGAGCCGACAAGAGGCTATCCAAGTAATCGTGGCCACGATGCGCTTGAGCGGCTTCTGAATACATTGGATGTTCCCCATCGCGGACGGGGACCCTCGGAGAGATCACCAGGAATTTGGGCAACCTCCGAAATTACTATACACATCACTCGGGACGATTTAGTCTCGAATTTGCAACTCGCTGGCCAGTAAGTGGTTGTTATTGGACTTGTGTAAGTCTCCTGGCTTTATTACTCCATTTCCCAATTTCGCTGACTGAGTTGGGGATTGTAGTTTTATATATCGGCGTTTCGTTCTGGAGTGTTTGACAGTGCGGTTATGTCAGGGCTAAAATTGGGATGTCTGAGATTTGTGTAGTGCTGGTGGAGGGCGCTTCGCGCGGGGCGAGGTGCTGCTGAGGTTGACGGCCTGCAATGCATGTTTGTATTCATTATTTCTCAAATACTATCTGGATGAGTACTGGTCTGAAATCTCTATCTACATGGTGATAGTCATAAACCACAAGATCTCCCAATCGCCGATGTCATGATTCCGATGATTCCATTGCTAATTACTATTTATTCAATAATATCTAATAGCGCGTTGCCACGGTGTTGTCTTAGCCTGAGGCTAGAAAGGACGTCCATTGTGCTAGCATATCCTCAGAGATAAGCTCCGCGGCAAAGGGTTTATTGTGTAATTTGTGGTGATGGGAAACAAGTACGAGTATCCAGCAGAAACCTAACCCTACCATGTGAGGCGAGTGATTGTGATGTACGACTCTCCGATGTTTAGTGCAATATACCGTGAGCAGAAGCCGCACTTGTCTACATTACGCTATGGACAAGCTGCCGCAGTTCGGAGGTTTTTTATTGCGCTATAACGATTCCAGTTATCAGAAACGACAGGGCCAAACCATAAGCCAATGGATAAAAGTTAAAAGAAAGCACGATTGCATCCATCGGGAATCGAACCCGAGCCACTTGCTTGGAAGGCAAGTATGATACCATTTCACCATGGAAGCAGATGGGTGAGTATTTTGGTACTGGCACATCGATATCCTGACGGTCGTGCGATGAATTGGTATCTGGTTCATTCATTGTATCGTTACACCGATTGAGGGACCGCAGTATGACTTTCGAACGGAATGATCATTCCTGTTTGGGCTTCTACGCCCAACCATCTACCATGCACTCTTCCCCCAAAGTGTAAAGCGGAAGAAGTCTATTGAAATATCTAAGGTAGAATCTATGTCTTTCTATATAAGAGAGCCGGGGGCTCGGTGGAAGCTTATGAAAGTCCATGATTAGAAATACCAGTTGTTGCAATATGGGGAAAACCGTGTGCGTGTATAAACTTAGATACAGAGAGAAGAGAGAAGGAGAAAGACGCGAGTTGTATATGAGAGAGAAGTGTGCCCCTTACTACCAGCCCCGCTAGCGATCAGCTTTATATATACATGCAACACCAGTGGCGGAGCCGGTGGCGAGTGCAAACTTATGTATGAGTCTACGAGAGCCTGTGTGTCAATTCGGCGATCTCAGTGTATCGGCGACTTCCTTTCAGGCCATACAATAACAACATGGTTTCCGTCCAAATGCATCATGACTACATCAGTATCAACCGTCCATCCACCCAGAAGCGGAGTACTTACAAGTTATACTTATGATAATTTCTTATTCCTAGCAACCCTTCGGTTTCTCCGATACTGGGAATGGACGCCTCACCGCCATACACAGATCAGTACTGCTTTATAACTAGGAGTGTGTTGTTAGGGTAGAGGGTTGCCTCGGCGAGTTTGCAGTACTGTACCGAACGTCAAGGTTCGTACGTACCGCATACCGGAGGGTCTGTAAGGTACATAAAAAGACAAATTCGTCACACATCACAGAGACCTTGTACGTAACTGCTGAGGTACGTTAACATCATGTCACGCATGCACATACAAACTTATGCGGTGGTAAAAAGCAAGTTATATTCCACACTTGTGGTAACTGGCATTATACTCACTTGAATAATCCTCGCAGTTCAACTTGTAGGACACTTCCATCTATACCAATCCCATCCTGTCAAGTTTCCAAGAATTATACCTTGGTAATTACCAAAATTATGAATCATACTCGTCCGTAACGGTACTCAAAAAGCCATCAAGAACCCTCTAGCCAATAACAAATTGCTGTCACGGCATCTATTGCTTAAAATAAAGACAAGAGAAACGGCGTCACGCAGAGAAAGCCGTACGAACCTTGACGCTTGGTACAGTAGCTACTGGGGTGGTGCATGACGGGTCAGCGAGAATAGAGACGTACCGGTAGACTTCAGACATGTAAGGTCCAGTCGGCGATACACAGAGGTTACGGGAGTGGAGTAGTCGAAGACTTTAGGGTTTTAGCGGTGCCCGAAGAACGTGGAAAAGTCCATTTATTTTTCTGCATATCGATTCAGATATACAATTCGCAGTACTGTACTAGTTACAGTAGTTCAGACACTTTTTTTATGCTAACAGATTTTTCAATCCCAAATGAGCAAAATGCGATCAAATCCACAATAAAACCTTTTTCAGACACATCATCCTGACTGCTGACGTCCGAACCACTGTAACCAGTACAGTACCCGGCTAGTTAGATCATCGTCAGCCCTTCTTCGGTCACATCTAAGCCGTTGCCACGACCTCGGCAGCGGGATATATACACCGCATCAACCACCCAAATTCCGCTCCCGTTCCCACAGCGAGGATTTTTTACAGCCCTTGAGCAGCGCATGATAAAGCCTCCCCTCCATCATCATGAGAATTTCTGGCTGCATCGAGCCTTCGCAGCGTCAGCCGCTCACAGGCGACGATCCTTCCATCTGTCGGCTTCAATTGTCTACGCCAAGTATGCGTGGTCGTGCCGGCCATTCAAAAATGTACGTTGATAGAGGTTAGACTCTCAGTTATAGCCATGTAGCAAGTGGTGGTAGTCGAGGCGAAGGTGTCGGCTAGCTCGGAGCGTTAGTGTATGTACTGTGGAATTGGGAGGAAGGAGACAAACGGGTATACTTCGATTGCTGAGGACGGTGGCTTGTGCTACGCGGGAAGAATCAAGATAAGTAAGTGATGGCAGAATACCAGTATAAATGCATGGGGTCGAACATAAATTAGGCGGCTGCAGGCTTTTACCCGAGTTCATCGGCGGGTATCGTTGTTGACTAAGGATCTAGCCTGATGGCCGTCGGAATTAGACCAAAGATTCCCGGCTCCGGTAGCCTCATGCTTCGTTCGATAATCGGCTCTCGGTACCTTGGGCCTGGGTGGTACTTCGCTCTATCTTTCCTACATATATGTCTATCTTATTCTTTGTACGATAGATAATTCGTCATCTTTGTTCTCTCCTTTGATTGCTTAGCTAATACGTGGGTTGCCATTTTCAGTATCGTTCATTCGACATCATGTCTTTTAGTTTCTCCTTTGCTCTTCTTGAGTATGAGATAAACTAGCATCCACCGCTACGCATAGGTGTCAACACCCTGTGCAATAATCGGATCGATGGATTAGGATTTGTCGTTCAGGATATTAGTCCGAATTAACAAGATCGCAGGATTGATATCACCAAACTAGAACCCCGTCGAGCGCCTCAGGCAGAGAAGTCACTTGGTGTGATGGCGCAGTTACAACATGTTTCGCCAGCGCCACATCCTTCTCATTGTTAGGTGCAGTAACCATATGCAAGCCAAGATCCGGAACGACAAACCCTAGCTCGCTCGTATCGTGAATTTAGGATATAAGTTAGGTTTTTTTTTCCAGTTTTAATCATACTGCATTCACCCTATCTAGAGTAAGTATGTCAGGGCCTACTTCACCTACCCAGATGGCCAGCTAACTGAGGGAGATACCCGTCCTCTACCCTTATTCCCCTTTTTTTGTATTTCACACCGCAGAACAAGAAACAGACAAAATGACTGACCAAACGCACTCATAAACAAACGAAACGGACCACTTGGGGGTGGCAGAATTGACGCCAATTGCATCGGGCGTTGACGGTATATCATTGGTGATATCTATCACGTAAGCTTCTCTGATATGGACATACTTACTAGGTGTAATTTGGCGCGCTCTCG
>Ga0307512_10002100_pt1 | contig 26201 bp, 20 predicted proteins | sample 14_EM_MG_FD_200267 | JGI IMG/M metagenome (GOLD analysis project Ga0307512, IMG submission 200267) | Populus trichocarpa ectomycorrhiza microbial communities from riparian zone in the Pacific Northwest, United States - 14_EM | ecosystem: Host-associated > Plants > Roots > Unclassified | place... | reverse complement strand
ACCGGTCGCAGATGTATGGTGACTAACTTGAGCCCGATGGCTTGATTCGACAGCCTGTGAGTTTCTCCGTGACCGGTCGCAGCTGGACATTTACTAACTTGTGCCCGATGGCTTGATTCGACAGCGAGTGAGTTTCTCCGTGACCGGTCGCAGTTGGATGGTGACTAACTTGAGCCTGATGGCATGATACGACAGAGAGTGAGTTTCTCCGTGACCGGTCGCAGCTGGATGGTGACTAACTTGAGACCAATGGCTTGATTCGACAGAGAGTGAGTTTCTCCGTGACCGGTCGCAGCTGGATGGTGATTAACTTGTGCCCGATGGCTTGATGCGACAGCCTGTGAGTTTCTCGGTGACCGGTCGCAGCTGGATGGTGACTAACTTGAGCCCGATGGCTTGATTCGACAGCCTGTGAGTTTCTCGGTGACCGGTCGCAGCTGGATGGTGGCTGACTTGAGCCCGATGGCTTGATTCGACAGCTAGTGAGTTTTTCGGTGACTGGTCTGCACTGGACGGTTACTAATTGGAACCGGATGGTTTGACTCGACAGCTAGTCTGTATTTCTGTGATCGGTCTGAACTGGACAGTGACTAACTTTAGCTCCATGGTTTGATTTTACAGCTTGTGAGTTCCTCCGTGCTCATACCAAACTGGATAGCGTCTAACATCTGTCCGATTGTGTGTTTTGACAGCCGGTGAATTTCTTTGTGACCGCTCTGCGCTGCATGGCGACTAATATGTGCTGGATGGCTTTAATCAACAGCCGGTGTGTTTCTATGTGGCCGTTTTCAGCTGGTTGGATCTGGATGGTAACTAACTTGAACCTGATGTCTTGATTCGACAGCGAGTGAGTTTCTCCGTCAATGACTTGAGCTAGATGACGACTAAGATGAGCCTGATGGCTTGATTTGGAAGCTAGTTAGTTTCTCCGTGACCGGTCCAAGCTTTATGGGTACTAACCTGAGACTGGGTGGCTTTATTTGACAGCCTGTGAGTGTTTCCATAAGTCTGCGTGCGGATTAGAGTCTAACGGCTTCAACAGCTTGTGAGTTACTTTGTGACTGGTCTCTGCTGGACTGTGATTAACTTATGCCTGATGGTGTGATCCGGCAGACGGTGGGTTTCTCCGCGACTTGTCTGAGTTGCATGGTAACTAATATTATCATATTTTTTATTCAACAGCGAGTAAGTTTGTCTGTGGCCAATTTCGACGCTGGATGGTGGCTAACTGGAGCCTGGTGGCTTGATTGGACAGAATGTGCGTTTTTCTGTGACTGTACAAAGTAGCACGGGACTAACTTCCGCCAATGGCATTTTTCAGTTTGTGAGTTTCTCTGGGTCTTATCTGAGCCGGGTTGTGACTTACACGATATCGATTACTTGATTCAATAGCCCGTGAGTTTGTCGAGGGCCAGTCCGAGTTGAAATGTGACTGACATAAGCACCATGGCTTAATTTATCAGATAGTAAGTTTCTCCTGATTCTGTTCCGGGTTGCATAATGATCAGTTGCTGATGTAATGATTCGATAGCGAGTGAGTTTCACCATGACCGGTCTGAGCTGGACGGTGACTAACACGATCCCAATGGCATGATTTAACAGCCGGTCGGTCTCTTCGTAGCCTTTCCAAACTGGATGAAGCGGGATGGTGACTAACATGAACCTGATGGGTCGGTCCGACAGCAAGTTAGTTTCTCCGTGATCGGTCTGAGTTGGACGGTGACTAACACGATCCTGATGGCATGATTTAACAGCCGGTGGGTTTCTTCGTAGCCTTTCCAAACTGGATGAAGCGGGATGGTAACTAACATGAACCTGATGTCTTGGTCCGACAGGCTGTGAGTTTCGTTGTGACCAGTCTGCGTTGAATGGCTACTAATTGGAGCTTGATGGCTGGATTCGGTAGTGAGTAAGTTTCGCTGCGACTAGTCTGTGTTACATGGTGACTAAGCTGAGCCCAATGGTTTGATTCTATAGCCGGTGAGTTTCCTAGAGGTCATTATGAGGTAAATGGTGTATGGCTAACCGGAGCTGATGGCTTGGTTCAATAGTCTGTGAGATCACCTACCCCTGCGGCAATGATAGTAACTGACCATGTCTTATTGGAGCGATAGCCCGTGAGTTTCCTTCCCATGTTGCATGTCATTGCGCTACTTTAGTGCTAACTATGATCCGACGGTCTGATTTGGTAGTCCGTGAGTTGTCTTGAATCATTGCAGTCGAACACTGCTAACGTGAGCTACATGACTGTACATCATAGCATGTGAGTATCCTTCGACTACGCAGACAATTTCTATCGCGAGTCACTAACTTGGGCTTGCTGGCCCGTAACAGCGTCCGTATACTGTACGAAGCCCAACTCCCGCAGGACGATTAATGGGTTGGTGGTTATTGGTTGGCTGTGTTTGATGGATTTTAACATGTCAAAGAGCGAAGACATCAAGTTGGGATGGGGTTGGGATGGGGTTGGGATGGGGTTGGGATGGGGTTGGGATGGGGTTTGAGGGTTAATGGGAAGGTTGGCCAACCGAGTTGTGGAAAATGTGGGGAAGGCTATACAATGTGATGGTGCGTGCGACGGTGGTAGGGTCAAGTGTACGGTGGTAGCGTCAAATTATTGAATTCCCGAAGAGAAGTGTGAAAGCTGACGGTTGTAACATTGATTCGGATGCTACCAAGCATACCCAGCAAGAATGGATTTTTCCAGCCACATGTGCTAGTTCATACTGCCTAGTCTGTCGTTCATACTTGCATTGACATCCACGTGCCTAGGTCAGAGTTTCCAAGTGGCCGGCAGGCTGATAAGAAACAGAGAGTGGGTATCGGGAATGCGGTGGGGGCCAAATGTTAATGATTGGTCTTGGCTTATCTCTTTGTCACAAGCCCGCTCGCTTGCAAACCGGATTTTCACAATCAAATGTATGTAAGTGCCATTCAATACTGTATATTTGCGGTGCGTGGCATGTCTTGGTTGATGCGGCGATAATGTATGCTCACCTCCCACCCCGCTAAAATCACCGCTAACACCATACCCAACTCCATCTCCATATCTGTCATTGGGAAGAATTGGTGTTTCGAGCATTAACGATATTTTGAAAGCTCTTCCACGTTTTCGGCCATGTTTAAATATATCTCAGCCATGGTTATATGGCGGGGATGGAACTGCAACAATGGTTCACGATACTACTCCCTCCAAAACAGAAAAGCTAAATAAATAAAATATATACGCGTGCAATTTCTTGGGGCTAAATTTGTCATCGCGTCCAAAAATGTACCGCTCAACATTGGTGTGTGTTAATTCTCTCTGACTGTTGATATTTGGTGCACTTGTCGCTTAACAGACACGTTATGTAGACCGTGCCAAGCACTGATAGTCTCCACCGGGAAACTACGGAACCCGTTTCCAAAGTAGTTCAGAAATAATGCATTCGTTCGACATTTTGAAGTAAAAAGAATCATCAGAAAGTTTGGGAGCCTCAACAGTCCTACAAGGCATTGCATATCAATCCCCATTTGTTTAACCCTCTCTGCTTCAGGCAGTACCAGGTGCAAAGCTGTAGAGAGCAAAACTTAATGCTGGCAGTAGTTATGAAACTTGGAACTGGGCTTCAGTACGCATCATACATTCCGATTGTTGGTTAATGACACTACCCCTGATATGATATCTTTCGGTAGTGATGATTGAGGCGATGGCTGCGCATGAGGACTAGAGTTTAAAAATGCATAAATTTTGTCTGAAATTCTTCTGATCTCTGGAGTACTGCCATCGAGTGTTGCGTCAGCCTCGTTTTCTCCGCTCGCCCGATTATAATAATAGTAGTCAGTATGTTCTATAAATGGTTTGGATTTTAGCAGCTCGGCGATCAAATAAGCAAGCAGAGTCTCTTCAGTTAATACATGAGCAGAGAGAGTGTCGTGAGCAGTGGCATCTCCGGCGTTGGCATCGTGGAGATAAGAGTTCCATCTGTAGTGCAAAAAGCAACGAAATCAGCGCAGTTCTCGGTGTTGGATTGCTCTTACAGCCAGAGATTTTGTCAGCGGGCAAGCTCGGTCCAAATGAGCGGGATGTGTCCTCACCGTCGGTGTGACCTGTGCAATGGCTATTATAACTATGCGGAAGCCTTTAGTGGCCGCCGGTGGACATGGAAGTGGCCGCCTAATGAACGAGTCTCCTTGTTCAGTATTCCAAAAGTCAGAAATCCAAGTTCTCCCCTGGAAACGATATAGACTGCGCCTATTTTACTGATTACACGACACACAATTTCTCTCCACATGAGGTGATGGTGAGCTTCGGAATGACTTCACGCTTGGTAGATTTAGAGATATGGTATCGATGGCGGAGGTAGTGTTAAGGTTGATGACATGTGCGAGGGTTAGGGTTATGGCGATTATAGAGGATTATGATACATGAGCAAGGTATGTAGCAGCGAAGGAAGGGTTTAGATGATGCGACATTAAAGGTTCCCTTACAATCCTCCTACGAACTAATTGCCGAATTTTCAAGACCGTAGACACCCAAGTCAATGATTAGATGACTTCGATAAAGTTAGATCTTGTCCATAATCATCAAACATTAGTGCGTAGTTACCAAACTTTTAATGTATCGCCATATGCGTTTATGATGATGTGTCCGGAGTGTGGAAATCTGTACTCTACATCGCAACCTACTGCCACTCACCAACTGACACCACACCACAGCTTCATCAAAGGATATAAATCGAGGAATTTTAATGGATAAATGTAACACATAAAAAGTCTGATAAACCCTAAATTTTAGAGCAAGTTGGAAGTAGATCGTACGCGGTGATTGTGCCCTCACATAGGTACGGCAATTCCGGCCAAAATCGCTAGTGGAAGACCAAAGCAGGGCCCATTTCGCCACCTCATTTAGTAAATTTTTTATACCGTACTTCTAAACAGTAGCGTTTCAACTCCCCAAACGCCGGATTAATTTTTTCTGGCTGTTCCGTGGCTGTAAAGTGCGTCGGGGAATATATGGATGATTCTCCTCCATGTCACAAAAGTTTTTCAACAGCCAAAGCAGCCTATCATCTCAAGCGCTTACACTATATGCAGTGCTGTCTAATGTTGTGAAACGTCATGCCAAGATTCGTTAAGCGCCTACGCTAGCGACACATTTCAACCAAGCGTTGCAGGTGACGATGGGCGAAAACTTGAAAACTCTTTTGAGTAACTTTTGATTTTCTATTCCCCGAATACCAACGCGGTATAGGGCGGGTATCGCACGGTCAGGATGGGCTTTTAAAAAGCCCACTAAAGTAGCACTAATAACAGATCGTTACAAAATTTGAATTTCTGAACCTTTCGCAATAGCAACCATGTGGATCTGGAGCCGGATCGAGTTGCCGAGCCTATCCACACAGGAGTAGACAAGTCCAATAGGGACAGGCTTTCTAGTGGGCGTTTGTCTGGCGATATGACTTACAGGGATGATGATGGCACAATGCAGTGTTACTCCGGTCCAATGAGCTGTGAGAACGTGGCGCTGACACGCGCGCGGACTTGTGTGCAGGGTAGTATAAAGGTACGATGGATATTTCGCAACGCAACCGTATCCTCATTCTTGACAATTTCCGCAACATCTACCATGACAGAAACACCTCCCATCGATAACTCAGCAACTATGACCGCTCCGCCAAGTCTAGAATACTTCAGAGTGACCGGGATTCATAGCGAGACCACAACGGAAGAGTTGATATCGGCTGTATCCGCGAAATTTTCAGACGATGAGGGCGACATCCAGATCGAAGTGAGCATCGTGCCCCAATGTGATTCAACAGATGACACCAAAACTGGGCTGGTCTACTTTACGAAAGTTCCGAAATTTTTGGATGTTTTGTATAATGGCGATGAGGAAACGCTAGTAGATACAACCATCGGCGAGCTATATTTCGACAAGACCTTCTACGGACTCACTCAACTTTACCCGACCACTACTCAGCGAAAGATCACGGCAGAGTAAGTACCTATGAATTATTATTGTTGTTACACTGGGAGTCAGTCAAATGGGGTGAAATGAATGTTTCGATGAAATCATGTTAAATTGAGAGTCTACTCGATGTTTACTGCTTCTCCTCTCACCCTTCTATTCGACTGGCCTTCTAACATATTGTCTTGTTCGAGAGTTAACTGCAACATAGTATCATTGCGGTTACGGGTCTTGGGTGCCATGCCTTTGATTCTTGGCGGGGGCAAAGCAAACTAAACACCGTGTGGCTTCGCGACTTCTTTTCAAAGGATCTTCCCTCGTGTAGAATGATGATCTATGGCTACAACTCGAAGTTGATGGGCTCAGGCATTACCATTCGCGATTATAGTCTTGGTTTACTGGAAGACATAAAGAAGGCGCGCGGGACTATCGAAGTAAGTAGCCCCAGAAAGCAAGTTGCATATAAGACTAAGTTTTCGTTCAGGAAAAAGAACGGTCGATTATATTCATTGGCCATAGCGTTGGCAGCTTGATCATAGCTCAGGTAAGCGATGGTACTTCGAGATCGTGTGAAAAAACAATATGGGTTAGTAACATCACACAGTGTATGATGCAAGCTAAATATATGCACTCAAGCGATCCCGCCGCATATACTATATTCTGCGCTACGAAAGTGTTGATGTTTTTTGGCACTTTACACCTGGAACTACTAACCGATGATATCCTCAGTATGGTTCACACCGAATATTACGAAGAACGACGCGAACTTGTTAAATCGGTTGATAAGGACTCCAGAGACCTTCAATCGCAGTTACGGAGGTTCAATGATATCGCGCCGCACTTCCGGATATTCAGCTTCTATGAGCTGAGACAATTGAAACAGCTAATTGAGGTATGGTAACGGCGGGGAATGAATGAAAAGTATTACGCAGAGACTCACTGACCTAGGGTCCAAATGGCACCTGGAATAGAAATGGCGACCTCATTATCCCTACTAGCACAGAGTCACCCTTGTTTAATCTATCAAACACTCTGCAGACGAGAATTCCAGTCGACCAGTGCCATTCGAACATGGTGAAGTTCAACAGCAGTCAGAATCGCACGTACCGATCTGTGGTGACATATCTGCTGGATATCACGGATGAATGGGTTCTCAGTCACGCAGGATATTCTACTAAACTTTCAAACAGCGCAACTAAAGCCCTTGTCTCTGCAGTCATAAAAAACGATGTGCGGCTCATAAGATTGCTTCTGCAGAAAGGCGCCAATCCGAATTGCTCTAATGATATTGGCTCGATGTTACATATAGCTGTAGTGGCGGCTAAAGTAGCGGTTGTTCGGCTTCTATTCGACTGGAAGACCGATATCCAAGCCAAGAGAGATAACGGGGAGATGCTGCTGCACTCAGCTGCTCAGAGCGGTCACGAGCCCGTGGTTAGGTTGCTTCTCGACCACAAAGCTGACGTCCAAGCAATGAGAGATGACGGCTGGAAGGCACTGCACTTCGCTGCTTGCCATGGGCACTATACCACAGTCCAGCTACTCCTGGACCGTAAAGCTGACATCCATGCCAAGAATACCGTTGGCAGTACGGCGCTGCACTTGGCTGCTGAGAATGGGCACGAAGCCACGGTCCGCCTGCTCCTCGACCACAAAGCCGATATCAATGCGAAGCTGGGTGACAGCCGGACGGCGCTGCAATTGGCTATTGAGAAAGGGCACGAAGCCACGATCCAGTTGCTCAGCGACTCCCAGCCTCACCTATCTTCTCCATCGCCCGTGAACGTTATTCCATGTGAGAAACCCACTCTGGAAGCTTCGAACATATATTCACCGTTGCTAATAAATACTGAACGTCGTAATCCAGATAATCAAGAACCTCTAGAATAACCAGCTCGGTTTTGGTTTTACTTGGTTGGTATTATTTGCGTATGGGGTCGCTGAGAAAATGCAGGGTTGTGTTAAGATTGGTTTTCGCGGAAGTGGGGTTGGCGGATGAGGAGTATCATGGTTGTAGGAGGAGCGTTCTCTTTAGCGATAGTACCTAATGTACTTATATTATCGATTTCCTTGTAGTTCTCAACATGCTTTATCAATTCTTGCTTCCAATACTGAAGCGAAAAGTGTTCATGAGTGCCCAGCTAATGACAAACCAAGCCTATATGTAAACTGTAAAGCACACGCCCCGAGGCTTTGGAGGTGGCACGCTACAAGTCTGGTGGTGGTAACACTAGTGATGCACATTTAACTACACAAATATTTGTTCAATAAGGACCATTGTCATATGCCCATTAAACAACTCAATGTGCTCTACCAGACCGTAGTTACCAGTTTTAATTCTGTTTGGCTGCTTCCATTCTTGTGCGTTTTACGCAGTAAAAAGAATTCCGTCCGGGTACGGTTGCGTGACATGGGATGCATAGGACTCCCGTCCGCTATAATCCTGTGAAGGGGCACGATTCGCGAATCCCTATCAATTCCGGCAAATCTCTGTAGTTGTTACTGGACCCACACGCTAACCTCAGTGCATCTTAGAGTGAACAGATCTCTTTCGTTATGGTAATGGTACGATCGGTAGCGCCCATGTGCTCGGGTGCTCTACACGGAGCAAATGATAGGGCGCACATGCGGGTTGGGAGAAAAGTGGGGCAGGAAACAAAATTGGTAAGATGTGCTTGAACGGGAGCATCCTATAATGTCCGGATAAGCGTTATTCTGGTGAAGTCGCATATCCACGGTTATATTGTATCTGTTAGTGTTAGGTGATGTACTGTGTAGGAAGGTAATCGATGATATGCATGTCTCAACGTGTTTACTAGACCGACTATCTACGTCCCCATCAATCACATCCACCACCTCGTCAACACAGGTGATCTCGCCGGACTACGTCGTCGACCGGAGTTGGAAGCTGGCAACTGGAAGTGTTGCGACTATGAAGGGGAGAACTGTGTGTATTGGCTATGGTATAATGACTATCTGGGATACAGCTCCAAAGGTCCAAGATGTATAGAGAAGGGAAGAGTGAAGAGTGAAATCTAAAAGGCAGTCACGAACCTGATCTTCCAACAGGAAGCCTACTGAAAGCAGTGAAGGAGCACTCAAGACTACAGACGGGGTGAGAACATCCCTTCCGTCTGGACAAAGCCTAACCATTCACTGGACTATGATTTGCTGTCTTGGGGATTCTGGACCGACAAAATATAAATACCGTGGGCTTCCGATTGATATTGTATGACGCGAGTGAGGACTTGGTGACCGAGTGATGGTCTCCGACTTACCTACATCAATTTCGCATCCACAGTATTACTGTCTACACACATGATAAGGCTGGGATCCGAACGGTCCAGGGCGGACCACAATCTTTCAGAAACCAACGCCGTAGTCCCATCTCAGGCCGAATTACTATTGACTTGGGCGTCTGGAGCTGCGTACAAGTACTTCTGGAACGCAGCGCCTGCCGGTAGTTGGCATCCGATGATGGTGTCTGTGGTAGACCCAAGCAATAGCCATATTCCAGTGGGCGGCTTGACGATAGTAGCCGTTGTCAGCCATTAAACTAACAGGGGAAGGGCTTACAACTAGCCGCGGTGGCGGTGCTTGGCTTTCAAACGGATCATATTATAAAATAACATGATTTCCACCGATTCTCATCGGGATATCATAGAGACCACGGTGACCTATCGGTTTATAGTCCGAGAAAAATTACTTCGTTTCCTCAGTATCGAACGGTTTAGAATTCTCAGCCCCGAAAATCATCGTCGAGTCTAGGGCAAAATGTTGTCCGGACAGGACTGGCTGTCGGGATGACTGGAGTCAGTGGTGACGAGATTATTGTTACGAAGTAACGGGTGATGCGGGGTAATAGTTGAATGATATGGCAGCCGGCTGAGTGGTAGAAAGTGTCAGGCGGGTGGTAGAGAAGGATAAAGCGTGCGACGGTGGAGGTGTACACTGTTTAAATCCCGGAAGGTGAATGTGAAAGCCGACTACTTGATTCCGATGCTACCAAGAATACCCGGCAAGAACGAATCTGCTCCTGCCACACGCGCCGGTACTTCCCAGTCTATGGCATGACATCCACGTGCATAGGACAGTGTTCCGAAGCGGTCCGGCGGCAAAATGCAGAACGTAGGTTCCGGAGAAAGTGGGGGCGAAAGGTTAATCATCTGGCACCAAATCTTATCTCTTTTTCACTAACCCGCTCACTTGCAAGCCGGATTTTCGCGATCAAATGTGTGTGCCATAGAGGATATGATGAATCCGCGACTAGGCCACTCATAACTGCCGAACATTTTCATGACAACCATAACAACTAACTCTAGGAGACTCAACTCGTGATAATCACACTCAGCTGCCATGATGTCCGAACTTCCTCTGACATGATTGAGAAAGTCAACCTCCGGGCGTTCTGGGGTATACAACTATGGTCCGGTTTAGTGACTTCCCCGGGTGGGCTTTGCGGGGTGCTCACGAGCATAACCTCGGTGGCCCATGGGATCTGGAAATTAAGCCGGAGCTGGAAGAGAAAAAGCGGAAAAGCCAGACAGGGGAAGAGGAGAAGGAAGAATGAAAAGGCAGACGAGGTTACCGACATAACACAATGAGAGGAGAATGACGAGATGTATACGGGACGGAAAAGTGCAGCCGTATAGGTATGCAAGAGTATGGTAGGGGTACGCACTAAGATATCTCGTGAATATTTCAAAATTGGAAATTACTCAACAACACCATCGAGACAAGATCAAAGACTGTGGTCTGATAGATATATTAAAGGGCTACATGCTAATAAAAGATTCAAAGTCAATCGGACCAAAATTGAGAAGGTTGACAATGTGAGTGAGAGTTCAACAAGCCGCCGGATTTTCCCTAATTCGCCGCGGCAAAATGCCTTGGATGGGTGGTGGGATGACAGTCCCTACGGGTTCCGGTAGTGGAGTCACTTGTGAGTGATAGTTTGTGAATGAGTCTGATTAGTCAGAACATTAGATATCACTCTCCCGTGCATTCTAGTATCTTCAATAATATTAGCAACCATTAGCATCCGCTCTGCCGTACTTTCCAGCATCATCAATGGCCTCCAGGCCATTTCTGTAGCCTGTGGCCCTGTCGGGCTAAATCCTGAGCCAACAAATTTACGAGCTTTTGACTGTTAGTGAGCATCAGGGTACCATTCTCTAACCGTTCGCAACGTTTCCCAAACTGTTTGGTAGCAGATCCATAACATAAGCGAGATACGTACAACCCAAAAAGCATCCGATTTTGCAGTATAGAGATCAACCGTCGTATTGGAAATCCGCTCCACCCCGCGCCCGAGTCCGCCCGATGGTGGAGCGGCCAATGTGGCCTTGTCATTCGGTATATAGAGAGACCGCTAGAGTAGAGAGAACGATATCGCTTTTAGACTTTCTCACAGCGCCCGCTACCATTTCCAACAATTCGCCGTCATTATGTGTTTCATATCAGTCTGCCTTTCGTGTCATTTAGGAAATACTTACGGTCTAATGTACCAAACGAATATTGACTGCGCTATGTATACTGTATAACGTTTATGACACGATTGGTGACTCTAGTTCAGTATTCAAATACAGATACATCATACACCTGATTACGACCTGATGTACCAAACGTCGCGAATTCAATTTCAGTCTTCATGATCGCAAAGATACTAAGATTATTACAAAGCGTACAGCTAACGCCGAGTTCATTGGATTCGGTAGTATTCCTGTTACGATATGGAAGCTGGAGAGAACCGTGTGTGTATATTCTATGGTACAGAGAAAAGAGAGAAGGAGAAAGACTCAAGATATATACATATGGTATCTGCCTCCGCAGTAGGACCGTGTATCAGACCTGTAACATCGTGTACATCTGTAACAATTCCTGTTACGATATGGAAGTTGGGGAGAACTGTGTGCGTGTATTCTACGGTACAGAGAAGAGAGAAGGAGAAAGACTCGAGATGAATACAGGAAGCATCAGCCTCTGCAGCAGAGCCGTGTATCAGACCTGTAACATCATGTACATCTGTAACAATTCCATCGAAATATGTACCGAGTGATGTACTGTGCACCTGGATCGGAATCACCTGGTATCCCATCGCCATACCACCCTCAGCCAATGGCGACCGAACACCCATCTTGGCAAAGAAATGGGATGGTTTTCTGACGGGATTACCGTCCCTTTTTCATCCCGTGGTTCAGCGTATTTGTATTCATCACCATCCTTGATCCGAATGAGCTTATATCCACCGCGGAGGTCCAACCATGTGAATATTCTGACATGGCGCACATGGTCAAGTATCTCCGAGATCAGTGGAAGGAGATCTCGGATCTTCACCCTTGCTTTATGGAGCGCACGCTAGTCGACGCAAAGTCTTAGCAGTTCATCCTTCTTCTTTGAGATGAGAATTAGCGCTGCTGCTGGCGGTATCCTCGCTGCTAAAGTCTCTTTATCATGCTAGAAGACTATTCGAGGGCAGCTTGACAGTTTTACAGGAAGATAATCGCCTTTGGAATGAACTACGCCATTATTATGAAATTAAATGTCTTCCATTTTGTGAAGAGATCAATGTACCTTGACAAATGAAGGCTCGAATATGCCGAAACTGGCACGAACTGGAAACGTATATACTGTAATAGCATTCCGAGCCAATTCAGATTCCTTTTGATGGAATAACAGTGGGAGTCCTCGGTGGTCAAAAATTCACAGCGTTACAGACTCTCACTCGTATTTTCAGCTTTATCAAATCTTGTCTAGTTGACTTGGTGTTTAATTTCTATAAAGCCCTTGGAGTTTTCAATCACCTGTGGTCTCCGATCGTCTCCCAATCCGCTAGTTACTAAGTACTGTACTACTCACAGTGGTTCGGACGTCAGCAGTCAGACGGGGGTGTCCGTCCGGAAGATTAACTGTAATTGTCAGCGTCAGCAGACCAGTGTCCGGAGGGTTAAAATTTGTCAGCATATTCTATCTACAAAAGTTGACACGCTTCAATGGTCTGGGCAGCTCTTTTCCCCACTATTCCACCTTCCACCTTACCATTATGCCCTGTGCCTTACAGTGTCCAGTCATCCAAAAGCTGTCAGCATTGGCTGTCCGGTCGGAAAATACTCGTCAGCACCCATCGGTGTCCGGACCACTGTGAGTAGTACAGTAATAGTCAAATTTGAAAAAAAATCTCAAAATCCGTCGGACAATCCCGGACCTGCGGTCACATACCCTTGCGCGAGAGCAGGTTTTAACGGGATTACAGTTCCTTTTTCATTCCGCGAAGCTCCCGGGCCTGGTCTGGCTGCCAATCGGCGTCTTCCTTGCCGTGGATACCGGAGAGCTCCGGGATTCACCGAATCTGTTTCCATGCGGGAAGGCCCTCATTTTACTGCTGACCCACCGCGCTAATTGCTGCCCTGGGTATGATTCCAGATGTGCTGCTTGTCGGACTGCCGTCTGACAGACACTAAAGATTGTGGCTCGCTTTACTCTAGTCGCAGACTGTGAGCCGCATGAACTCCCGAGATATCTAATCTCATCTAGCGCAATCTAATCAGCTATCATTTCACATCTCGTACCCCACTCAGAATAAGATAGCGGGTAGCGCGCGTTGATGTGTAGAAGTGCACAACCCCTGCGCTACATAGTAATCGCATCCCTACCCGCATCACAATGCATCGCCGTTGTGTGCAAACAGTAGAAACAGACTACCTAATAACTTAACACATTGCAATTAGACCAAACCTTCAAAAGAGATGCACATCAACATTGGCCGCCGTTTACAGATCTGCTCTCCTCGACCTCCATCAACATTTAGAGCCGAACGAAGTCCACGAATTTCGCTCAATCACGACCATATCCATTGTGCTGAACCTTTTTGGTGGTATCAGTAGTATATTGCAGTGGATTTAAGTCCGAAACTTCGGCAAAGAGCGCTTGTGGTACCGCCGCTCAACAACTATTTGAAATAATATGCAGTGGGGACTGGTAGGTGATAGTTAACAAAGTTTCATGCCTAACTTATGTTGCGATTGTAAAACTCGTGTTGAAAGCAAAAGAGAAAGGATGAAGAAGCTCAATTGTCTATCGATACAAGAGAAGGAAAACACTAGACTTATATACAGAGAAAACACCATACTCGGCGAAGCCGAGTATCACAACCGAGCCCGAAACCGACTACCAGTGCCGGAGCTAGGCCTCCTCAGCATGGGGGCAGTCGAGGCCAATGGGGGCCACAAGCCACCGGCCTGATGCCCGCAGCCTTAGGCCGATGGGGGCTGTAAGCCCCCAAACGCCACCGAAGCCACCAGGCCAAATCTCATGCCAACAACTCGCGGGCTTGATTGAGCTCGAGATGTTGGTTCGGGCCGAGTTAGCCCGACTTAAATGGTCCAGCTTGACTGAGGGCTAGTGGAAGCGAATTGGCGGGTGGGAATTGGCCGACGGCTAGTAGGGGCGAGCAGCAATGGCCATCGGCTGGCAAGGGCGAGCAATTTGGCCGACGGAAGGGACGGAAGATGGTGGCCGAAACCTTGAGCTTGAGCTAAAAGTTTAAGCTTGAGCAAGAGCACGGGCCCGGGCCGGAGCAAAGCACGAGCACAAGAGTCGGAGCAAGCGCCAGAGTCAGAGCTCCGCCAGTGCTGGAGCCCGAGCTCGAGGTTTTTCGCGCCAGAAGCATAGGGATGGGAGGGATGTAAGGAGGCCAGGAGCGAAGGAAAGGAGGTATATAAGAGGAGCGGAGCGGCAGTGGTTGAGGCAAAGCAGCGCGTCCAGCTTCAAAAAAACCCGCCCACCCGCACCCCTACATATACCGAGGGCAGCCCTGTATGGTTTTTCGACTCTAACACCCAGTGAATTGGCGTCCGGCCAGGAATGGGAGAGTCCAGGGGAGCGGCGGCCACAGCGGCGGCCTCCGCCCCCCCAGGCGGCACCTCTGTTTTACGCGTCGTTTACTGTTTTCGTTCTGGTCTGGTTTTTGTGACGGTTCTAGCGCGGGAATGTTTTTGTACATGAGAAAATAAAGGACATACGAAGGGAAGAGCGAGTCCACTAGGTACTTGCGCATGGTACTTTGGCTTGGTAGTTAGTACTTGCAAAACCTAGACTCCGATCGTACCCGAAAACCCGGACAGAACTACAGCATCACTACCTATTTAAATACAAGCCACTAAATAGTTCGTCCCGTCCGGGCCACATTCTACCCGGTCCTGGATTATGATTTTCGGAGCAGAGAATTCTGGATCGCTTAAGAACACGGCAAATGGTTCATAGATTGATTGTATACCTACAGAGCCCTGTAGTGTCTAAGATGTCATGCCAACCAGAAGTCATGCAACCGATGGAAGCTCGTCATATGTTCGTCGCATCATCTAAGCAAAACGTACCCATAGAACATCGTTCCCACCCTTCTTACCGATATCATATCTAGTGTATTTCGATTGCGATCGTGCGAACACCTAATGAGCTAGAGAGATTATTATCTGAGGCGCTGTCGTTATTGGTGACGATACCTAATCCTCGTATGCATGTAATATACCACTAACGGTGACTCATTGAGAAATTGTCCAGCCTGCTTTGCTCACCTTGTCGAGTAAAGTGCTGTGCGACACAGGGCTGCAGATCAGTTCGGATATCCGCGAATAGCGAGGTGCGCCCCACAACGTTTGATCATGCCTAATGACTGGTTTCAGTGCTCATATGGGAATAAATATAAATTTGGGACGTTTGATAGGGTACGCAACATGCAATAATTTAAGGCGGTCCATGGGAGTGGTCTATCACACCCAGTGGGTTTACTTTGTGCATAGCTTTTAGGCATCATTGCAGATGTCTGGGATGAAAGGTGCGGTTGGGGGCTTTGGTGATTGGTTTCTGCATTATTTATCGTGTGGTCAGTTAATTAAGCGTGTTCGCAAATGGCTAGGTCCTTCGTGAACTGATGAGGCCTTACATACATATCTGGAGCCTACTGCGTAGTTGTACCCATCTTTTTTGTTTTTCGGGATGAGTTAAGAGTATGTAGTCATAGGACTAGACCGTATGACTGAGACGTCTAGAGTATCGTTGAGTATGGTATGGGGCTGTAATGCGAGTGTGCTTAGCATCCTAAAATGCTACGGCAAGTCGCGAAAGCTCGCCTCACGAGTTAGTGTGAAAGGTAACACACACACCCCAACTACAGCCTGGAGACAAAAAGGCGCCGCAATCGCTCACCGTGGGTGAACACTAATCACCAACTCCGTCCTCATACCGACACCTGACAAGCTCATCATACCAACATCTGACAAACTCACTCTATTCATCGTTCCAAGCACACTCCTTCGCAACCGTAATCCCCTGAACTCTGTGCGTCATAGAAGTTAATATATTGACTCCATGCAGGCCAATTTGATGGCATCTCATAGCGACCCAGAAGGCGGCCCGCATCTGGCTTCGGCGGAACCTAATGATACCTTCGCCGCCCGCCTGTCAGCCACGCTTGCCGATCTTGTTTCTCAACCCAGTGTTGGCATCGACAATGCAATCCATACGGCCGAAGGACTGCTTGCGGAAGTGCCAACGGACATTTGCATCCCGGTTGACTGTTGGAAGAACCTAGGTGTCCTATTCGAAAAGAAATATCAACAATCCAAGAACCTAGATCACCTTCAAGCGGCCATCACATGGGTCGAACTCGGAGCAACCACAGTCCCACGAGGTGGCCTTGCCCGTATACGTTGTCTCAGTAAAGCTGCTACCTATCGAAAGTCAAGGAACGACCATAGACGGAATTCGGAAGTCATTAGCGAAAGTAGAGAGCAAATGGACGATATAAGATGGGAGACATCCCAAGATGCCCTTACAACTCACCCCAAAAGGGCTCTCGACGGCCCTGATGATAACCCCAGAAAGCGGGTGAAAGCTAGAGCTGAAACACTTTCTCTGGATTCGAGTTCCGCCAGCCACGCGATTCATTCCAGCGTGGATATCGACTCGCTCAACCATGAAATACATGTCGCCGAAGTAGTTATCGCAGATGCTCCCGCCGATTTCTGCATTCCAGCGGACCATTTCACAAACCTGGGTGCTCTGTTGGAACGAAGATATCAGCAAAAAAAGGAACTAGATGATCTTCAGGCAGCAATCACATGGGCCGAACAGGGAGTGGCTGCAATCTCAGGAAGCGTTGGCCAAGTATTTTGTTTGAGTAACCTTATTAGCTACCTATTATCTAGATATGATAGGATAAGAGATCTGCAGGACATTTTCGAAGCCTGTAAGCTACTGAGCGAGCTGGGTGATCTCGCACTACCACCGATCGGCATTCTGGATGATGTCAACCCGGACACCATTAAGGGGCTGAGGGTAGCGCGGGGGGGAACGTATAAAGGTCCTCCTCTGGCCTCGCTTGATATAATTTCCACTAGGATTTCTGACCTCGCCTCACGGGATCCTGACGATCCCAACTGCCTTGATATAGCCATTGCATTGGTTGGAAATATTCTAGCAGCTACTTTTGGGTCAGGCTATGCCATCGACCATACAGATATCAGTATCCTCGTTCAAATATTTGGTTTCCAATATCATCGCATCACGAACCTCGATGATCTTCAGAAAGCCATAGCATTTCTAGAAATAGCAGTGGTTGCAATCCCTGTACACGATCCTAATCGAGCTTCATGTGTGGGCATCTTGGGCGACATGCTTAGCATGAAATTCAGACAGAAAGGAGACATGGACGACCTGCAGAAGGCAATCTTGCGGTGCGAGGAGGCGGTAGCTTCCCAATCCTTGGGCAGTTTTCCCTGGGCTACGAGTTTGAACCACCTGGCAGAACTGTTACGCTTGAGATTTGATAAAGCAGGAGACCTAAATGATCTACACCAGGCAATATTAAAGTCTGAAGAGGTGCTGGCTGCGACTCCTAATAACCATCCAGACCGAGCTGGCAGCTTAAACAACCAGGGAAGAAGACTGCTTGCGAGATTCCAGTTGACAAGTGATATGGAAGACTTGCAGCGCGCGATTTCGTGCAGTGAGGAGGCGGTGGCGATAATTTCCAAGGACCGCATAGACCGGGCAACCTATGTTAACAATCTAAGTGAATACCTGAGAACGAGATTTGAGGAGACAGGGGATCTCAACGACCTGCAGCAGGCAGTCGTGCTTGCGGAGGAGGCAGTGGCTGCTACTCCAATTACCCACCCCGACCGTGCTAGTCACTTGGATAGCCTGGGCGCAAGCTTAGAATTTAGATCGAATCGGACAGGAGACATCGACGACATTCAGAGAGCAATCTCGCATTATAAGGAAGCGGTGGACTTAACACCCATAAACCACCCAGACAGAATGAGACATTTAAATAACCTAAGCAACATGTTGGGCAAGAGATTTAAGCAGATAGGGGATCTCGATGATCTGCAACGGGCGATCCAGCTATCTGAAGAGGTGATGTCTACAACGCCTACTAACGACCCTGCAAGATGGGACTACTCATACGACTTGAACAAAAAACTGGTATGGAGGTTCGACCGTACAGGAGATATCAATGACCTAAGGAGGGCGATTGAGCAGACCGAGAAGGCTGTAGCTGCAGCACCGCTGAATAGCCACGGGCGTGCTGAGTGTTTTAATGGCCTAAGTATCATGTATTATTCAAAATTCTGGCGGACGGGAGAGACCGTCGACCTGCAACAAGCTACATTGTGGACCGAGCAGGCGATGGCCACAAACTGCCTCAGCCGACGACTCATGATGCAAAATCTATCCTGTATTCTGAGCACGAAATTCCACCACACTGGGGACCTTGATGACTTGGAAGGGGCGATCCTGCGGTCCGAGGAGGCCTTAGCTGCAACGCCCATTAACGACACTGGCCGAGCTCAAGCTTTAAGCAACCACGGCAGGAGACTGGTCACCAAGTACAAATATACGGAAGATTCGCATGATCGCAAACGAGCTATTAGCTATTACCAAGAGTCCGTTTCGCTTCCTTGTGTTCTCCTGTCCGAACGCTTGGATGCAGCGTACGAGGTTACTTTCATGCTAGTTGAAGATGAAAATTGGGCAGACGCACTGGAAATGGCTGAGATTGCCGTTAATCTTCTCACCCGCCTCAGTTCACGATCCGTAAGCCGAAATGACCAGCAGCACATGTTGAAGAAGTACACTGGCATAGCGACTAGTGTCGCTTCATTTGCTCTTCTAGCTGGAAAATCGGCGACTGATGCTCTGCAACTTTTGGAACTTGGTAGAGGAGTTATAGCTAGTCTGCAATTCGAAACACGAACAGATCTTACTGAACTCCGAGAGCAGTACCCGCTAGTGGCGAAAGAATTTGAACAGCTTCGCGATGAGCTCGATTCATCAAAAACTATGCCATTGGCTTCTACACAACTTCCATCACTCGTGTCCTCTACGAGGCATGCGCTTAGCCTGGAGCTAGACAAAACGATCCGCAGAATTCGACAACTACCAAGCTTCCAGAGGTTTCTACTTCCTCCCACAGCAAGTGAACTGATGATGGCTGCTACACCCCAGCAACCTGTAGCTGTTATCAACTGTTCCCATTCCAATTACTGCGATGCATTCCTTATTGAACACGATAAAATTAGAGTGCTGAATCTACCCAATCTACATTTCACAGATGTACAAAAAGCGGCTACTCGTTTTAAGTATCACAGATTGACGAAACATGAGATGTTAGTTTTATTGCAATGGCTCTGGGATGTGCTGGCTGGTCCTGTTCTGGATGAATTGGGATTCAGGGAAGCTGTGACGACTAAGGAGTGGCCCCGAATATGCTGGATTCCAACGGGTTTTCTTTCCATCTTGCCTGTCCACGCTGCCGGTTATCACTGTGAACCGGGCTCCCGAACAGTGCTTGACCGTGCTGTGTCGTCATACAGCCTATCTCTTAAAGCGCTGATGTATGCGCGTCGGAGTAGGATTCGAACCCAAGCATCTGCCAAAGCACTATTGGTTTCAATGGACAAAACACCAGGGTGTGCTGGACTTACATTTGCTAGACGGGAGATAATAGAGCTGGAAGGTCTCCTGCCAACCTCAATCCCGAGAGTGACACTGCACAATACACACAAAGAAGATGTTTTAGCCGAATTGGACGGTTGCACTGTCTTTCATTTTGCCGGTCACGGCCAATCGCACCCTTACGACCCTTCCATGAGCACTTTACTTACGACCGACTGGCAGACCAAGCCATTGACAGTACAAGATTTGATCAATTTGAAACTCCATCAAAACCCTCCCTTTCTTGCATACCTTTCGGCTTGTTCAACCGGCGACATCAAAGATACTGCATTGCTTGATGAGGGTATCCATTTGATGGGTGCGTGTCAGCTCTCGGGGTTTCGACATGTTATCGGGTCGTTGTGGGAAGTATCTGATAAGCACTGCGTTGATGCGGCAAAGGATGTTTACGATACTATTGTAAAGGCCGAGATGAGCGACGAATCGGTGTCACAAGGTCTACACAATGCGGTAATGAACCTCCGCGGAGGACACGGGTGTACAGGCACGACTAGGGAGACTAGAGATGCGCGCCTGATTCAGACTGAAGAGAACCCGGAAGATAGGATTGGTGACCCTTATATTTGGGCTGCGTATATCCATATGGGGATTTAGCTTGTAAAGTCTAATATTTTCATTTAGTCTGCTCTGGGGAAAGCGTTACTGACGAACTCGTGATCAGAAGCAATACCACATAGTAGTCGTGGAAAAGATTGGGATTGGAGTGATTAAGTTGGGGGCGGGGAGTTTTAAGGGTTGGAGGGTATAGGTGGGAATTCAGAGAGTGGGACTTCGGGAACAGGAGTTAGGTAGTGGGATTCGGAGGCGGGGGTCAGATTGGACATTTGTTATTCCATTATGTAATGAAAGCCTTTGGAAATATCTCAAAACAGCATGTTTAGCTCAGTTGTTGACCTCTGCAAACTAGCTACCTGATACAACGTGCCTTGGTGGCTTCGTTTAACATATATGTATACCTACATAAGTAGGTACTACACGCTATATAACTAAAATCAACTACGGAAAAAACTGTCGATTATGTTCTAATCGAGCATGTATGAGCGCGTGGTATTTGTCGGAATATATCGGAAACGATTCTGAATCCGTATCCAGGTACCCTGCGCCTAACTTAATCTCCCTTCCGTAGCTTCCCTAACAAACTTAACCGCCCACAGTAGCTTTGTGTAGCACCTATTCTTTACCACACACCAGAACAGGTAGACACTCTAGGATGGGAAGGGCTATCGAGTACAGGAATGTGGAAGTGCTGCTTATTGCTTTTATTTTGCTGTTATCTATTGACCATGTCACCTACGAGGTCAGCCTGTTATTGTCTAAGTCCCAAAAACCCCAACTGTTGCAACAACTACAAAACAATAAAGATTTCAAAATCAGAAGACAAGGAGCGATCCATAGAAGTGGGTATTTGAACGATAATGAACGTGATACAAAGTCTCTCTAAAGCGTGCGGCAGTGGTAAGCTATTAGCACGAAGCGGGGCTGATACATCCATCCTGATATAGTGATACAGCGATAACACAACCGTTGCGCATGCCGCATCTCAAACGTCCGCATCAGCAGTAATTTTAACCAGGACTATGTATGTACTCGGACGGTGTCAAAAGTCGGGCGCACTCCATAAAATGCGGAAATTCTACACCTCCACCGCAACAATAAAGAGAGATTCTGAAAGAGAAAGGGGTGGTAATAGGCTATTGGAGATGTTTCTATGAGGTTTTCTCAGAAAAATATGTGCTATGTAGTGAAAGACGAGGATCTTGGCATTTCTCGTTGTATGGGAGAAAAAAGTCGGGCGCTCTTTTGCCCTGTGTGACCGGTCCCCTTCTACCCGAGTACATCTTCCCTGTACCCAGAACAGGGGTAGTGCCAGGCGGTCTATAGTTAATATAGAATTCCTTGTTTGTGACTGGTTTCATGGTCCGACCGCTGCAAGCACCTATCCACCAGATCTCCACCAACTGCATTTGCAACGCATACCCTCTTCACTAAAATATTATCATTGCGTATGCTCCGATTGGCATGCTCCTTAGAATGGTGGGATGGTATTGTGGTCGATGGTTGCCTAGCTGTGCAGAGCTGTTTCCACTTGCCAATCATGGGCCGGAAGTCACAGCACTGCAATAGTGCCAATGTTATAGACTCCTCATAGCCTTGCCTTGGCTTGTGACACAACTCCGCAACCATTGCAGATGTTGCCTGAGGCAACTTAACAAAGAAAGATTATGCTTGCAAACGTGGCGCCATTTGACAATTAGCCGTGCCGATCGCCTTGCATCTAGGTTCTAATTCTCACCGCAAATATAACCTTTTAAGGAAATTTAGTAAGATATTACTTAAATTTCCTTCCGCCTACACATCCAGCGAAAAATAGGATGAAAAAGTAGTCATTTATACTGTCAAGAATTCGGATTTACCTACGACTATAAGGAAAACTATGCTTGCGCGCGAAGGGAATTAAAGATTTAAAAGTATCGTGACATCTTACACGGCAAGTTATATCTTACTTGGCACTCTGAATACAACGAATAAAATCACATGCTAGATGAGCGCGGGCGGCTGTGACGTGAAGGTAGCTGCCTAAAAACTCAAATCATCCGCCGAATTCAACCCACGAGGTTTGTTCCGATCACGACTTGTTGTATAGCCGATATGTGCATTACTATGCGTAATTTCACTTCGTGGGATTGAATGTGCTATATCGGTTATTCTTAACAAGCGGTTGTGGATAACGCTTGATTCTCGTCGACTTTAGCAATTGTGGATTTTAGTCTAAGCCAGTGTTCGAAACGGGCCTGCTTTGACTTCTTCAGGCCTGGCCCTCAGGCTTTACAGAAAGCCCGGCCAGCCGCAGGAAGCACGCAGGCCGATGATGAGACATGACAATCCTAAATTTATTACCGAACGCTAATAATAACGATTGTTTACCTCGAACCACTGAAAACAATGAAATCTATCGTCGTCCAATTAAATTTATACCTCTATTTTTCATATTTCAGATATGCAGGCCTGGCCGGAAGTCCCCTAGTCCACAAACCCTCCACCCGACAAATCGTAGTCCGGGTTCAGGTAGACATCCGCCCGCCCTAGACAGACTTTTGGGAAGCCTGGGTATAATAAATATGAGGCCAGGAGGTAAAAGTACACATGGCTTTGCACATTCGTGCATTAAGCACCTCAAGGTCGGGTGTAATCAATTGGGCAGCCGGTTACGGGGTTTTGGTTTCGCGATCACGGCATCATATTTTTGTTGCTCATACTATGAAACTACGGGACTGCAACTGGAATATCAGACCGTGAAACTACCTCGGTTGTGAGCCTACCAAACGAAGCCTATTTTGTTCCTGGTATGCAATTGGATATACCAAAAACGGGCTATGCTCACGATGCAAATCTACCAATAATAAGAGACCGATACGGAAGATGGCACCGCCACACCCATGGCTGTAGCACGAAAGCTCTCCAAGACATTTCATCATCTGACATTACTGTCGTCCTTGTTTGTCCAAATTTTTGAACATAATTGATTTGACCTTCGTAATCTGAGTCGGTATTATGGGTATGTTCTGTCGTGAAACTTCGTAGTATACCTTGGTATGCTGTGACTAATGCTGAATTACCAACGGTTTGGGGGGAGTAAGCTTCCTTGTTTACACATCGCATAGCATGTACCGCTTACTATAGTAGGATCCATGGTTCGGAATAATGCGTCCAGCAGCTTCACCAGCGTGTGAAAAATGAGGTAGCGAGTTCTTATGCCAGTCTCTGCTGTCATGTGATCGGTCATTTACAAGAATTTGTTTCGTTTGATTTATTTCAGACTATTGTACTGGACAGCAGTCGTATGTAATGAGGTAGCAATGTTTAGTCATAGGCGCTGCAAAGCATCATACGGGCAGTAAGAGGTAATAGCAATAGCAACACACATAACATACGGACATAACTTAAGCACAGAATTATTGCTCGATTGCGAGGAGTGGCTTGGAGTATGTATTCGGAAAGCGTGACCATGTCCAATACGTTCGACGGTATCGGAACCTCTCGTGGTTCGCACACTCAATCAATTAACTTCGTGGCCGTCGATGAGCAATAGCGACGCTGAGTGAGCGCGAAGTGCCGGGCCCACCTTCCCTAAAGGAGAAGACGGAAGTTTAGCGTGGCGCTAAACTACCGACTTCCTCTGTTGTCAGGAAGAACTTTAACTCTCAGGATACACAACTTGCGCTTCGAGAGTAGTTAACTAAACGATTCCCTGTCTTTACCCTTGTCCTGCATATTCTTTATATATGAAGGAGGGTGCTAAGGAACTTTTACAAGCACATATTGACTACGGCGCGGCATGCACATGTGTTGTGTGGATACTCTTTAGCCGAAACTACCGCCACTGCCGTCGTCCAGCGCTAGAGGTTATCTCACAATAGCATGTGATTGTGCCATGTTTTGTTCCCATAAACCCGGTGCGCTCCAAAATCTTAGAACCAGTCCGCGTGCAACCTGGCAAGCCGTCATTACGGCATTCTCTCTCCGCATCCCCACGAAATACCGTTGGTATTTGCGTATGAGACCGTGGTCACAGATTTTGCGGTCACAGGTGCCAGCCTCTGATTTTATACGGAGGCCGGTTTTACAGTTTTAGAGGTATAGTCGAGCTGTCATTGCGACTTTACAGACACCGAATTCTGCTCAAATGCCGGTGTCCGTGGAGAATCTTATTAATGTCGATCGACCATTGCGATTGTTCTCGTTAGACTGGTTGCCAAGTTGACTCTTTGAGGATTCATCATAATTGGACGACATGACCGGAGACGTGATTCTCGCAAAATGGCCTCTATATCGACCTACATCCACTTACTTGTGAAACTCATCACCCTTGCAATAAGTATGCTCAGGTTTTCGTCTTAGTTATTTTCTCTGTTGTCAACATGCTGTGACTAGAGGTGGAAATGATCCGTTCCCCGGCAGTCCCTACAATGCCCGATATCATCGTTAAAACCAAGACTTTATGAGTTCAACAAGCCGGTCCAGTCCATATCTCCTGAGGACCACATCCGTCGCAGACTTTTATGGGCACTTGCAATTACATCAGGTTTAGGGTTCAGTTCAAAACCCACCCTTTGGGTGCCCAGCAACAACGAGGGGTTCGTCTGCATATGCGTGTCATTTTATATTCAAATCCAGCTAACAAATGTAAGTTCACCCATTTGTTCTTAGCAGTACTCATACGGCCGACTGTCGAGTATTCCACTCGCAGGATGACCTAGGGTTAGACTCTTTATGGGTCGGTCTATGCTTTGTTTTTTTTTTACGATACAGTATGCAATCTATCTAGAGTATGCCAGCGGCTGCTATTTAAATCATAATTAACAGGCCTACAGATCTTCAGATTTTTATCAGGTTCCTTTATTGATGATTATAAATCTAGATGGGATGTGCTTGGGATTATCGAACTACTGCTTACACGATTAAAGCTCTCAACTGGGCGGATTCAGCGTTTTCTGGGCCTAACACCGATGTCTAGGGCGAGGTTCTCTTCTGTTTCCCACACTTTCTAATCCAGTGAGCATCTAGTAAACCTCACGCTCGCGTATGGAGGGGTTCTCTTCTAATTTACTGTTGGCGCTTTAAGCTTCAATGGAAGTCTAGTAGACTCCGAAACCCAACATTAAGTGTCTACATATAGCATCATGTGGAGTCGAGATTTAGCCTGATGACTGTCGGGGATTAGAACGAAGATTGCCGGGGTTCAAGCTCGATAACCTCGTGCCCGGGAATGGAACTTGGCGGTCCCCGATAACCTCCGGACGAGTATGGTGCCTTTCCTACATGTGCATGCTGTTGGAAATGGTAGCGGGCGCTGTGAGAAAGTCTAAAAGCGATATCGTTCTCTCTACTCTAGTGGTCTCTCTATATACAAAATGACAAGGCCACATTGGCCGCTCCGCCATCGGGCGGACTCGGGCGCGGGGTTGAGCGGATTTCCAATACATGCCTGTCTTACTCTCTCTTTGTATGGTAGCCAATCACTTTTCTAGGACATACAATTCGACATCTTTCTTCGTACTTGACAGATCTCATCATGTCGGTAATTTTTAATCTTCGCGATGGCTTACATACTCCAAAGTAAGCGCACCTGAACAGAAAATCAGCCCCGGAGGCTAGCGAGACATCAGCGGTACACTCAGCTTCACCCGATCTTGACGAGAGAGATAAGACGATGGCATGAGTCAATGTAAGT
>Ga0307512_10002099_pt1 | contig 26207 bp, 32 predicted proteins | sample 14_EM_MG_FD_200267 | JGI IMG/M metagenome (GOLD analysis project Ga0307512, IMG submission 200267) | Populus trichocarpa ectomycorrhiza microbial communities from riparian zone in the Pacific Northwest, United States - 14_EM | ecosystem: Host-associated > Plants > Roots > Unclassified | place... | reverse complement strand
AATGCACCTCCATAACTGCAGGTTCTTTCAGGAGCATCTGAGAATGCTCTTGCAGAGTCTGAGGAAGAAACGGCGAAACTGCGATCGGAGGGCGATGTGCAACGTGACGCGTGGTATTGACGCCGGGTGCGGAGCAATCCGCCACCGGGGTGTCTCTGACGGCTCTGACAGAGCGCGTCCACTCTGACGGAGCCATTCCGCCCGGACGGAAATGTTTTTTGCTGATGTTGGACATATGCGGTCCCCTGGAAACAGGCATTGGGGGAGGTCAATATGTGCTGCTCTTCATCGACGACGCCACAATGCACACGCAAGAGTACATATTGAAGTACAAGTTGGAAGCCCTTGACAAATTGAAGGAATGGAAAGCTCTTAGAGAAAAGAAGTCGGGCAAGCAAGTGAAGCGATTTCGTACAGATGGAGGTGGTGAGTACATCTCCAAGAAATTGGCAGAATACCGAATATCGGAGGGCATACTAAAGAAAACGACTATGCCCTACACTCCATAGTCTAATGGAGTTGTCGAACGGGTCAACCGCACAATCATGGAGCGCGTACGATGCATGCTGGACGATGCCGGACTTTCGAAGAAGTACTGGGCATTTGCAGTCTCAGTGGCAGTCTATGTCAAGAACGGCACTCCGACGCGATTGGGACGCGGTAAACCCTGTACGAGGCCTGGCATGGGAGGAAGCCAATTTTCAAGCATCTACGTGTGTTCGGATGCTTGGCGATCGTCCACTTTCCGAGAGAGAAACGAAAGAAGCTGGATTACAGAGCCACTTGCGGCTTATTTGTTGGGTACAGCATAACAACCGAGCAGTACTTCGTATACGATCCATTGGCCAAGATGATTCACCGCTCCCCCGATGTGGTTTCCAGAGAAGGGAAGCGGTACACAGCACCGATTGCTGCAGATGAAGCGATCTTGAATGAGCACTTCTACAGAGATGTCATCGAGGAACCCCAATCAAAACCCATGGAGAAGCAACCAACCAAACATCAAATGGAGGAGCAATTGGACAACGATTCACCTCCGGACCCTCCGAAGCAGAAGAAGAAGTCACGACAATTGGCTGGCTTTGAGACGTCACGTGGAGATGCATGGAAGCCGCCGGCCGAAGGTAGTCGCCGAAACGGCGCTGGCTAGTTGGCCGAGTCTGTACAATTGCCTCTCCAAGATGAGAAATTTGAGGATATGATTCCCATCTACGCTGCAGCTGCAATCTCCAACAATCACGATCACAAGGATTGCATCGACGATCCAAAGTCGTACAAAGCAGCAACCGAGTCTCCGCTCGCCAACAAATGCGATATGGCGATGAAAGAAGAGTTACATGCAATTGGTCAGCATCACGTCTTTTGAGATATTGTGGAACTTCCGGAAGGGAGAAAGGCTTTGCCACGTCACTGGGTATACAAGATCAAACGCGATGGAGCAGGCAATGTGCAGCGGTTCAAGGCCAGGATAGTCTGTGGAGGAAATCACCAAATCTAAGGCATCAACTACCAGGCTATGTATGCACCGACTGCTCGCTTGGGCCAGGTTAGGCGGGCACTCGCCATCGCCGCTAAGCACGATCTCGAGATCCATCAAATGGACGTATGTACGGCTTTCTTGGGAGTTGACTTGGAGGAAGAGATCTATATGCACCCGCCGCAGGGATATTTTCGTTTGCTCCAAACAGGGAGATTGACAAAGAATTCGCGGAAGATGGTACTCCGCTTGAGAAAGTCACTTTATGGCCTGAAACAGTCTTTGCATGTTTGGTATGGCACTTTCAAGGACTTCGTGATCTCGATTGGGTTCATGGTAGCACGTGTCGACAGAGGACTGTTGGTCCTCCATAATAAGGAACAAGATATCGTTGCCGCAGTCGTTCTGTACGTCGATGATCTCCTCATCATTCCTAACGAGGGCTTGTTTGGGCAGATCAAGGATCAGATGAAGAAGAGGTTCCAGATGCATGATCTCGGGAGTGTCTCCTTCTATCTCGCCATGAACATCGAATGCAATCGGGAGCATCACACAATCAACATCCATCAGCACAGCTACATTCGGACGATCTTGGCCAAGTTCAGAATGGACGAGTTGAGACCAGTTGCCACCCCGATGGCAATGAAACTTCACAAGAGGAAGCCCGACGAAGAAGCCCGCGATCCGACCATATACCAATCAATGATCGGAAGCCTCATGTTCACAATGACCACCACTCGGCCCGATATCGCATATGCCATCGGAGTTCTCAGCCAGTACAATCACGACCCGAGTAATGAGTATATGGTAGCACTCATACGCGTGTTTCGGTACCTGAATGGCACGAAGGGCTGGCGACTGCGTTCCAGTGGAGCACTCGGAGGAGCACTGGAAGGACAAGGTGCACTTAGATGTTATGTCGACTCGGACGATGCTGGATGTCCGGATGACTAACAATCGACAAGTGGACTGGTCATCACCTTCGGAGGAGCGGTTGACTGGCGATCGAGAAAACAGAAGTCGACTGCCCAGTCCACGACCGATGCCGAATAGTATCCCTTTGGAGCAGGCTCCATGAGACCCACACAGATCTCGAATCTTTTGAACGAGCTCGGCATCCCGACGATCCCTCATGTGTTCTCCAATTCACAGTTACTGATTGCAAGCATCAAGAACAGAATCCACCGCGGAACTGCAGTTGCACACATTGCGCCCAAGTACTATCTTGCTGCAGATATGGCTAGAGATGGAGAGATCGACTTGAGCTACGTACCGAATGCTGAGTTGCTCGCCACTGCTTCATAAAGCCACTGCCGAAGCCCGCCTTCTTGAAGCAGTGTGCTGCAATGGGAATGATTAGGATTGGACTCGGAAATGGCCCTGGGATTGGAATTAGTAATGGACTCGGAATCGGCCTCGGTATACTCCGAATTGGTCGCAGGAATGGTATCCGAATTCGACTTGGAAATGGCATCGGGAATGCTGTCGGAAAGCAAATTGAATGATTGGGCACTTTTGTTTCGAGGAGATCCACAATGTGTGATTGGCTCATCTTCTCCTATGTTTACTGTTTTGTTTGAAACGGACTTGATAGCCATCCTGGAGGAGTGTTGAGCTGATTGGAAGTACAGATATCACTATGCCAAGGACTATGATGTAACTTGCCTCTTTTGTAGTTAGCACGATTAGTCATCGATCGACCTTATGTCGATGCGACGTGTCTCATTACACGATACAATATACACCTTTGCATACTCCCGCACACACTCGACTACTCGAGCACACACCACCATACAATATATAGGAGGTCTGGTGACAACCATGGTAGCGGCTGGGAATGCAGGCAACACACCTGGAAGCACCTTGATTTATTGTAGAGCAGCCTGGGAAAAATGACATCAATTTGGGAAATACTGCTGGTGCGCCTTGAAATCATAGTTACTACATATCGTTAAACGATTTTTAGTACTTATGAATGCAGCTGGGATTGTTATATATTTATCGTGGTATCTATCTATCTATATAACTATTCATCTACACACAGTATATCTGCTCTGCCAGCAGGAGGTGCTTGAGCAAACATATCGGAATGTGCCTGACGATGGCAATCAAGTAAACCTTGCTATGCAGTTGGATGCTGTGTGGAGCAAGATTCCAGATGCATATGGAGGCGGTGATCGAGTGAGTGTGCATATACCCCTGCAGACCATGATCACGATAGTGTGAAGATATGCATAGTGGCCATGATCGAAAGAGTTCCAAAATGCACTTGGAGCCTGGGATCAGATGAGTTTGAAGTTAAACTTGGAGGCAGTGATCAATGAAGTGTGGTGATGCACATCAAGGCTCTAATGGAGTTCATTTAGAGATGCACTTTGCGGGCGTAATCAAGTGGGTGTGGGGATTCATGGCAGGCTATGAGCAAGATGGTTGGGAAATGCATTTGGAGACCGTGATGGATCAAATTTCGAGATGCACTTGATGGCCATGTACCTGTGAGTTTTGAGATGCACCTGGAGGCTATCATTGACCGAGTTCAGAGATGTGCTCAGAGGATGATGTTCTGTAAACATTGACTTGCATGTTGTGGCAGCAGTAGAGCGAAACTGGAGGTGGTTGATCTTGGGGCAGCCAATAGAGAGGGAGGGGCTTGGATGCTGAGATTCTTTTTATTTGTCGACTTCCAATTGTAGGGATGTGACAAGTGTTGACTTTGCCTTCATGCTCTAGAACAAGCAGCTGGAGGCTATTGATCTGTAAAGAGGCATGCCAGGAGCTGAGACTCTAGTACCCCATTATCTCTCACTGTGGGAATATGACAAGAGGTGACTGGCTTTGAGCTGATGGGGAGTTAGCTGGAGGTGGTCGATCAGTATAATGTCATGCTGGGAGCTAAAACCCTTCTCATCAATAACTTACCACTGTGGGGATCAAGTGAGAGTGGACTGTCGCATGGAGCTGATGCCCAGCTGACTGGAGGCGGTTGATCTCTTGAGAGGCATGCTGCAAGCTGTGGCAACACTCTGGGGTGAACATGGTATGGTGAGATTGATGAGAGACTGGCTATGAATGAGAAACCTTTGATCTTAGGTTGATTATGTACATGGTGCTACCTCATGATTATCTGATAGAGATATAAAGACAGATGACATATCTTCTGATTTTCTTCTGATGTTAGAGTTTGCATCAGAAAGAGAGAAATGAGGAGAAAGAAGGGAATCATATCAGATGATATGAGAATATGTGGGACATCAGAGGTATCACCTGCGTGATTTCACTAAGCTAACCTCATACATGTATTCTTACAAGCCGGAATGGGAGTCATGCATGCAGTGTCGCGAACAGTTAACTAACTCACAGATAAAACCTTCGTACCTCCCAGTGTCTGATGATGATTTTCTCAATTTCGTCTCATCTCTGTCATTCTCATCAACAACTCTACCATTACAAGTGAACACAACATTGAGTCATCCTTCACATTCACTCTATGGCATGAGGATAAGTGAACAACAAAGACTGAATCAACCCAACATCGACTGTCATTCACTCTTAGATAGTGATGGCAATGGGTTCGGGTATCCCACGAGTGGTACAGGTTCGGACCACAAAAATGATTCACTTCAGTTCCAAAACCGTCCAAAAACGTGCGTAGCTGGTTCTTGGTAGGCCAAATCCAGACCCCCACCCATCAACGCATGGGTTTTGCGAGGGTTGGCTAGACCCGTCGGTTCCAATCTCCGGTTCTGGTTTTCAGGTTTTTCTATTGATGCTCACATTCAGATATTGTACTTCTAATCGCAAAATATTGACTTTGGTACATCATTGTCCTTTTTGATGTATTGGCTGCCTTGGTAATCAAAAACAAGAGAAACACGCTCCCTGCCCCAGCCTGAAAATGAGAGTCAATGGAGCGTCAACGATTCTTGGACTTGTAAGTCAGGTGATGGATCAGAGCCGTGGTTGTTTCAATGCGTACTGAATGTATTGGCCGCCTAAAAGGACAAAAACTCCAGCAACCACATAACTACTATCTCCTAAAAATGAGCATCAACAGAGTGTCAATGACTTTTGGTCTTGTAAATCAGGTAATCAAAGAGTGGTTTGGTCATTGTTATACATAGTCGCAGTATTGGCTGCTTTAATAGGCCAAAGAGGAAACAACACACTCCCTGCCAGATCTTGAAGATGAGTGTGAATGGAGTGTCAACGATTTTTGGCCTTCCATCATGGTTAATCACAGTGCAATGTGGCCATAACGGTATCTATATGAAGTTTTGACAGATTGTAAAGGCTATCATGCGCTGGATCGCTGAATGCCAGCTTTGAACATCAATTAAGTTGTGAATGTCCGGGAGGCTGTCCCAGGAACATCCCTTGCTTATCTGCCTATGAAGGGTGCGAACTCCTGGTTTACAGATGTCTGTGATCAATCGCCACATGGAATACCCAAGATGCAAGACCAAACATCGTTGACGCTCCGTTGACGCTGATGTTCAAGAGATAGTAGCCATGATGTATGTAGCATTTTCGTCCATCACGGCGGCCATTACTGTCAGTACACGTTAACATGACCATGTCTCTGATCAATTACCTGACTTACAAGATCAAAATTAGTGGCGCTCCATTGATGCTCTTTGTCAAGATGGGGCAGGGAGTGTGTAGCTTCCTCTGTTGCCTATAGAGGCGGCCAATACTTTGATTATGTATAACAACAACTAAGTCACTTTTCAATTACTAGACTTACTGGACCAAAATCATTGGCACTCCATTGATGCTCATTTTGCAACAGGCGTATCCACAATATGCAGGAATTCAACTTGGCATGGAATATCAGTAATGGTGTTTCCACAGCCATTCTATCGTCTTCATGTACTTTCTTCTTTATCTCTACATTGTTCTTTAATAATCCATAGAAATATATCATTTAACATATACTATAAAGTGTCCGCTAATTGTTGATAATAATTATACACAAGAATCCTGTTCGTTTCTATCAATGCTCATCATGGCTGTCAGGTTCGCTCAATACGCTGCTCTTGTGTGAAAAATGAATGTCAGATGCATGTCCATGCAGCGGATGGTGTACTAACCGGTGGATGTTCTTTTATCAGACAGCAAATCTGGAATACAATCTTTACTGCACTTGCAATCCTTGGCATATGCATCAAGATTGAAAAATTTGAGCATTGGAAGTGGAGTATGTGTAAACACATCATTGGGTGGCACAACTTCGATTTCGGAACTTAGAGCTCAGTCATCATCACCAGGTGGCCCAGGTGGCGTTCCGGGCGGAGGTGGCACCAGTTCTGGGGGAGGTGCACCCGTGCCATTGCACCTCCAGCATGTGTGCGGATTCTTTGCTGTGCCATTGTGGCAAGGAAGGCAGCCGTCTATCTGATTTTCTTGAACCATTGCCAGCTGTCTTTGTATCGCAGCCTTCGCGTTTTTAGACCCCAGAAAGCCAACTCCCCACTTCATCTCTTCTTGGACTTTGAAGCAAGGTTTATTGATCAGGTGTTGCGTTTCCTCTATCGCGGCCAGCGAAAACCCTCCTTTGGCAATTTTGGCCATGTCCAAGGCAAGGCACAAGTCAGACTGTTCTAGCTGTACCCGACCTCCTTGCCTTGCCATAGTAGCTGACATGTTGAAAACCTACAAGAAATAAGTTACTTCGAAAAGTGAGATTCAGCTATTGCCTCAACCATATACGACTCCGTAGCCAGCTCAAAGGTCTTTAGACCCTGATTTGTCCACTCTCGGGGACCTTCATCATGAAATTGGTCCGAGACATTCACAGAACTGTCAACATCCTGATGATCGATATTGCGGACTGTGAGAACAAATGCCATGGTCGACCATGGAGGTGTCCCAATATGGGCAGAGATCAACCGGTCGCTGAGCTCTCTGCATGCACCAGCCATACAATATATTGTTAGGTGACATCTGTCAACGTCGGTATGGAGCTACTCACAATCGATCGCATGCTGCTTCATATTCTTGCTGCTTCCGGTTTTATGTGGTATTTTTCAATGTGCGTCATGGGTCATATATTTGGTAGCCGCATCGGTAGCCTTGAGGTGGACTGACTTGAGTTTGCGTGGTGGCTGTTACTTGGTAGGTGGCGAATTGGATGAAGCACCTGTTGTTCGGCTTGATTGGGATACACTCCTACCTGGCTGATGTGTATTTGGAGCGATGACTTGCTGTTGTGGGAAAAGTGAGGAAGATGATAACGAAAAGAAGTGGAAAGTCCTGAGGAATATGTAGTTAGTGTCGAGTCAAAACGGAATGAGTGACGCTGGCCAACTTGCATGTTCTACTCCAGGCAATACCTGCTGCGTATTGCTGCGAGCTGCACGGAATTCAAACGGTCCCGTGATATGTAGTATGTCGGACCAATGTTGTTTGTTTGTTTACAGGGATATGTTGTGGTGAATGACTGCCGAAATCTCTAGTTTGAGAAATATTGAATGCACATTCTTTGACGGAAAGAATGTCGGGTGATGTTTGTTTCAAGACATCCTTGGAATCTTATATTATTCACATGCTAACCATCAAGGAATGATATAAGGTTAGAATCACTATTACCAATAACATGACGGTTGAAAAGCAGATTGTGCTGTGTTCAAGAGGTTCAAACCTACCAACCTCGACATAAAACGTGCAGCTTGCCTGCATGTGGTCCACATCTTGCAACATCCAACAACTCGCCCAACAACGAAGGGAACACAGGATAAAATGGGCAATAGTCCGAAAAAGTACCTTTTACCATTTCCAGCGGGTAAATACCGCAAATTGACGAAACACACCACATAATGAAATCGTTAAGCGAATTAAGGCACGAGTGGTTGAGAGGCAGATAGGGTCAGAGCAGTGGTAGCATTGGGCAGCTCACAATCCAAAAAGAAGCTGTCGGCGGAGAAAAGACGAGATACGCACTTTTTGAGAAAAACAGAGAACGCGAAATGGATTGATGAATATGTGGATCGAGAAACCACTGTGGCAAGAAAGCAAGTTCAAGACACAGATACAGCGATTATAAATGAGCAGGAAGATATGAGAAATGATGACAAGGCGGGATTGACCACCAGAGAGCAGGAAAAAACATTTGATGAGATGTTGAATGCTATCGGAGATGGTCTGAGCATCCTTGCAAGTTCAGACGATGAGGAGGTTGGGGAAGACGAGGAAGATGATGAAGATCACTCAGGGCTTGGAAAGCTTACTGAAGATAACAAACTCGGCTGGGTGATGAACACAATCTCCAAACATGTAGAGCACTGCATGGAGCCATTTTGGCCGTAGCTGATAAGCCTTGACGAATTGACACAACTGGAATGGGGGAACGCGGCTGACTACATCCGTGAGAGAGATACGAAGGATGGGACTGCCGGATTGATGGTTCCAGCACATCAGCAAAAAACATTTCTGTCCGGACGGAATGGCTCTGTCAGAGTGGACGCGGTCCGTCAGAGCCGTCAGAGACACCCCGGTGGCGGATTACTACGCGCCCGGCGTCAATACCACGCGTCACGTTGCATATCACCCTCCAATCGCTGTTTCGCCGTTTCTTCTCGCTCTGTCGGTCTCCTATTTTAGACAAACACTCTGGAGTTGTGGCCAACTGTGACGATACGTCGGAATGGGTTCATTGGGTACACGCTTGCATCGGGATCGCAATGCAATGTGTGAACCTGCTACAATCTCTCCTCGCGTTCCTTCTAGATTAAGCTCGAGGAGCGTAGGAATAAGGTGAGAAGATATGATAGTACTCGGCCGTGAGGATCAGCGCAATTCCGTGGATACAAGAAATCCCGGACAGAGCGAGTGAGACCAAAAGTTGAGAAAGATAGAGTGTGAATTTTCATTGTATGATAAGAGGAGATGGAAATGAGATGATGTCTATCTACTCCGGGGTCTGCCGAATATATACTCCCCGTCACTCTGTCCACCTCCGTTACACCTGTATCTCCGTACAACCGCCATCGCTCCTTGAAGATGTACTTGCTCGAGCATGTTTGAGATGCACTTGGAGACGGAGCTCGAGTGAACTCAGAGATGCACTTGGAGGCCGTGATTGAGCGAGTTTGGAGATGAACTTGCAGGCCGTGATTGGGAGAGTGCGGAGATGCACTTGGAGGCCGTGATTGAGCGAGATTGGACGAGTACTTGGAGCCAGTCGATGGACGGCGCGCCGAGAGTCTATTCATCAGTTAGTTAACTCGCAACCGTGGGAATGTGACAATGTGACTTCACCTTTAAGCCCTCATGGAGAGCTGGCTGATGGCGGTCGATCATGTAGGAGGCACGCCGGAAGCTGAAGCTACATTGAGCGGTCAACTTGTCATCATGAGAATGAAGGGAAGACAAACAATCTTCGGTGGATGCTGTACTCGGTGTTAACTTATGAGCATGGCATGGAGAGATAGAGAGGGATGACTAACTTCGTGTTCTTAGGTGATGGTAGAGTTGAGCACAAGAAAGAGATAGATCAGAGGAGATGGGGGAAATCATCATGAGAAACTGGGACTTAGAGAATTCGGTGTGCGAGTCAATTTACCATCCCTGATATGGCAGGTACGATTTCCAATCCGGTGCGAACTAACACCGATACGAGGTCTTCCCAACCCAATGTGGCAAGTCGTACCCCTGGTTTCTCATATCCACTCGTATCCTCCATATCATTCTCATCTTCATCCCCCATCTCTCTCTTTCTCGTCCACAACTCAACCATCATCGCAGAACACAAAGTTAAGTCATCCCTCTCTATCTCTGCATGACATGATCATGAGTTGACACCGAGTACAGCATACACTGAGTACAGCATCCACCCAAGGTTGTTTGTCTTCCCTATATTCTAATTACGAGTTGACCCCTGAATGTAGCTTCAGCTTCCGGCATGCCTCCCTACACGATCGAGCGCCATCAGCCAGCTCTCCATGAGAGCTCAAAGGTAAAGTCACATTGTCACATTCCCACGGTTGCGAGATAACTAACTGATGAATAGAATCTCAGCACCCGGCGCGCCGTCCATCGATCGCCTCCAAGTACTCGTCCAATCTCTCTCGATCACGGCAGCCAAGTGTATCTCCAATCTCGCTCGATCACATCCTCCAAGTGAATCTCTAAACTCGCTCGATTACGGCCTCCAAGTGCGTATCTCCAACCTCGCTCGATCATGGCCTCCAAGTGCATCTCCAAACTCGCTCAATCACGGCCTCCAAGTGCATCTCTGAGTTCACTCGATCACGGCCTCCAAGTGTATCTCCAAATACTCTCGATTACCGCCTTCAAGTGCATCTCCAAACTCGCTCGACCACTGCCTTGGAGTATATCTCTGAGTTCACTTGATCGTCATTTTCAGGTGCAGCTCAAATTGCTCTCAAGCACCACCTGCAGCCAGTCCAGATATAGCGTGTAGATGGGTAGCTATATAGATACATAGATACATAGATACATAGATGAGAATACAAACTGAATACATGACTGTGATTGGAGGTGCTCCCAGACATGTCGCCGGCGCTCCGAGGTTTGTCGCCGGCGCTCCCAGTCACTGTGAAGGCCCGCAGGAATGCCCTCCTAGGGTCTGATACTCCTGAAATTGATGCATCTAAGTTTACACTCCACATCCTCTCAGACCAGTGACTAAAATACATTTTGCTGAAGCTATGCAACGCAACCCGTCACCTGGGCGACGGGTAGCGTGTAATTCTCCGTCAGAGGGTACGAGGTTCCGTCAGAGCCGTCAGAGCCGTTGGGAACACCCGGGTGTTTCTGACGGAAACTAGAGTTGTTGCTGATGCAGTAGTCCAGCCTCAAACAGACAAGACTGCAGCGACACCATCCCCAAACAACATTCGGAGAGCTTATGCAGACTCTTGATATCCTCCCCGCACAATCGCACATGCTGCAAGTGACGTCTTGACCAGGAAGTAGTCAAATGAGGCAGGTTTCAGAGAAACCATAGTCTAACAAAGGCATAGCATCTCTCCCACCTGTTGAGGCACCCTATTCATTGAACATCATGCAATCAATGCCTTTCGGACCCTTAGGCTTTTACCCCTTTATGGAGCGTCCTTAACTGATAATCACACAGAAATCGGATTCAAACATAGAAATGGTGACGGCTCCTGCATCGCCGGAGGAATGAATAGCGAAATAGATAATTTTGACAACACACCGCATTGAAACCAAATTTGAGTACCTGTTTTGCTACATGTCAGCTTTTTCTGGATTTCAGTGACCAAATTGTGAGACATCATAATTCGTCAGTGGGTGTGCAACAGTCAAACGGGCAACGGGACAGCTCTAGACTCCAAATCAAGTTGAGGGATAACCAACAAACTTGATACCATCTTGCCTGTTAAAGTTAAGTGTGGACACAAATCCTGAATTAGGGACACAATATACAAACAAAATCTAAGCGAGTGACGTCATTCAAGTCATAAATGGAGCGATTACTGCGTAATCTGAACCTGGATGAATGACAGCCGCCACGTTGCATTAATGCATGCGTCCAACTACATAACTCTCCCCTCTAACATGGTGCACATGGTCGAGTTTTTGGTATTTGCTTATGGTACATCATGGAACTCAAGGAGAAGGAGCTGGATATGGAAAGGTGAAGAAGTCAGGCTATATAAATCCAAAACTAGTGGATTGATCTATATGCCATTAATTGGCAGCCGAAAGCACCGTGACACAATGAGTCTTCGTCAGTCATTGTTCAGATATTGTGTGTAGTGGTGGCTGAGCAACAGAGAGGCCTTGAAGCTTTTGGATGCAAATAGTTATACATAGAAACGATATATTGGCTGTCAATAATGAATATATTCATTTTGCATGCAATTGTTGAGCATCCAATGACTGTTAATATGTCATTAAGGTAGGCGTCACTGGAGCGTCCACAATTTTTGGTCTTACCCTTTCTGCAATCAATTGGGGGCATGGTCACATCCATCCAAAGAAGAAGTATCGGCCGGCTTTGAAGGTGAAAAGGAAAGCGACATGCTTGTTTCCCCATCATAGATATGAGCATCAATGGAGTGTGCACGATTCCAGGCCTTGCACGATGGATAATCACTGGGTTTCTCACTGACGTTAACCCATAATTACAGTATTGGTTTCCTGTATGGGCGAAAATGGAAGTGATGATATTGCTACTACCTCCTACAAACGAGCGTCAACAGAGCATCACCAATTGTTGGTGTGGCATCCTGGATAATCAAAAGGCTATGTAACAGCATTGACCCATAATTAAACTGTCGGCTGCCTTCATGGGCAAAAATGCTACCCATGATATTGGTAGGATCTCCTATAAATGATCATCAATGCAGCGTCAATGACTTTTGGACTTGTATCTTGGATAATCAAGGGCTATGCAAGGGCGTTAACCCATAATCGTACTATCGGCCACCTTCATGGGCAAACCTGCTAGGGACGATATTGCTACTACCTCCTAAAAATGAATGTCAACAGAGTGTCACCAATGTTTGGTCTTGCATCTTGAATAATCAAAGGGCGATGCAATGGCATTAACCCATAATAAAGGTATTGGCCGCCTCTATAGGCAAAAATGTTAGTGAAGATGTGGCTACTACCTCCAGAAAACCAGCGGCAACAGAGCATCACTGATTGTTGGTACAGCATGTTGGATGATCAAAGGTCTATGCAATGGCGTTAACACATGATCGAACAGTGGGCTGCCTTCGTGGCCCAATATGCTAATGATGATATCACTAGTACTTTCAAAACCTGAGCGTCAATGCAGCATCAACAATCTTTGGCCTAGTATCTTGGATAATTAAAGGGCTATTCAACAGAGTTGACCAATAATCGTACTATTGGCTGCCTTTATGCGCAAAACTGCTAATGAGAATGTTGCAACTGCCTCATAAAGATGTGCGCTACCGGAGCATTAACAGCATTTGTAGGGGCTCAGAAAGCTACACCGCAATGAACTGCACTGTAATATTCCTAATTGGAGTAAATAATGATCAGTCTTCTCTATATGTCCTTGTATTCAACTTCACAAATATGCATGCAATGTCTCAGAGATCTGACTTTTTTCTTGCTTGTAGCTCTAGAGTCAATATTTAAGAACCAGCTTTCTACTTAACTAGAACATGACATTGGATAGTCTCTCAAGTCAAATTATCCAGCGTTACACTTCCTACTGCGATGTTGGATACAAAATCTATTAATACCTCATTACTAGAAGGTATGGTCCCCTCAAATAATGACTGTGTTTTATTTGTGATTTGAGTGACCTTATATTCGAAATCATATTTGATGCTTGGTGGGCTTCAAAAAATGTACGCTCTAAGTGCTCTATTGCTTGGAATGATTCTAGACATGCGGCTTCGTGGAGATTCAATTTACATTGTGGCCTTGAGGAGACCGGATTCCTTGGCATTGTATATATCGTCTGTGATCAAGTTCTTCGCCATCCATCCGGACATGAGACCAGCCCAATGAGGAAACACTGTTGGTGAATGCGAGTATCACAAAGTTAAATGAATTTATAGAGTCGGAAGTTATCAAATTGACTAGTTCGACAGTCGATGTAACATCTTTTGCCATACTGAGGTGGCTAGGAAGTCGAGGAATTACAATTGTAAGTGCGCAAAGGAAATTCATATTTGACATTTAGATCTTTTCTATATTAAGTGAACTGACAGACAAAACGCTCCAAACTGGCAGCAAAGGACTTTCAAACTGCCAAGTCTCACCATCAGCCCTGGAATCGCGACTTCAAGTTGGGATTTGTTTTGGCTTACATTCCATCGAACATTATAACAAACCTACATCAGCCAAATGTAAATCAGTCTGGAAGCAACATGCAATCCTCCCAGATACTCCGGGCGACCTCACCAGTGCTTCTAAGTACTTCTGGATGCTCCCAGACCCCCCTGGAGCTAAGCAAAGTACTCTCAGATACTGCAAGAGCATTTTCAGGTGCTCTTGAAAGCCCCTGCAGTTATGGAGGTGCATTCAGGATGCTACGAGATTTGACCTATGCGATATTCAAATTTGGAGCTCCTGAGACGTCTGCGCAGATCTGCGGGAGACTTCGAGAGTAGCCAAGATCGCAGCGCAGCGCTGCGGGAGACTTGGTGCCGTATTCTCACAGGAGTGGTTCTTACATAACCGCACAACATTTCGTCTTATCATATTTGTCGTTGTTACAGTCACAAGATTCGCTACATCATAATATGGCATGCATTATTCAAGTCTCTCTATATATATCCATAGGTTCAATCTGGCCGCAGATGGTAGTCGAGCATAATCGGAGAACCACCTGGACATGCCCATTGAGAATGAGCGGTTCTGGTTGGAGGAGCGTAGGAATCGGGTGAGAAGATATGATACTACCCGGTGTTGAGCATCCATGAAATCTCGGACAGAGCGAGTGAGACCAAAAGTTGGGAAAGATAGAGTGTGTATTTTCATTGTATGATAAGATGAGATGGAAATGAGATGATGTCTATCTACTCCAGGGTGTGCCGAATATAGCCTCCCCATCACTCTGTCCACCTCCGTTACCCTGAATCTCTGTACAGTGCCTTCGCTCCATGAAGATGTACTTGGACGCCGTAATCGAGCATGTTTGGAGATGCACTTGGAGACCGAGATCGAGTGAAGTCAGAGATGCACTTGGATGCTGCTATTGAGCGTGTTGGGAGATACACTTGGAGGCCACGATCAATCGAGATTGGAGGAGTACTTGGAGGCGGTTGATCTGGAGGCGATTGATCTGAGGGGAGTCAATCTGGAGGCGGTAGATCAGGAGGCGTGTGCGATGGAAGCTGAGACTCTATTGATAGGTCAACTCGTGATTAATAGGAGGACATGATCGTGCGAACTCGGAGACCCTGATCGAGTGAGTTTGGAGATGCACTTGGAGGCCATGATCAATCGAGATTGGAGGAGTACTTGGAGGTGATTGATCTGGAGGCGATTGAACTGAAGGTGGTCAATCTGGAGGCAGTCAATCTGGAGGGAGCGAATCTGGAGGCGGTAGATCGAGAGGCATGTGCGATGGAAGCTCAGACTCAATTCATTGCTTGACTCGTAATCGTGGGAACGTAGAGAATTGAGTACAACATAGTCCGCTGAGAGCTGAGAGACTGGCTGTGAGACATTCAATCTTGGTATGACGCAGTCCGCGGTGTATGCGGTACTCGGTGTATGCTGTACTCGGTGTATGCTGTACTTGGTGTATGCTGTACTTGGTGTATGCTGTACTTGGTGTCAACTCATGATCATGGCATGGAGAGATAGAGAGGGATGACTTAACATCGTGTTCCTAGGTGATGGTATAGCTGAGAACGAGAACAAGAGAGATGAGAGGAGATGGGGGAAATCACCTTGAGAAACTGGGACTTGAGAGAATTTCGTGTGCGAGTCAATTTACCATCCCCAATATGGCAGGTGCAAGTCACGTTCCGGAGTATAATAACACCGATACGAGGTCTTCCCAACCCAATCAGGCAAGCAGTACCCCTGATTTCTCACATCCGCTGATATCCTCCACATCGTTCTCATCTTCATCCCCCATCTCTCTCTTCCTCCTCCACAATTCTACCATCATCGCAGAACACAAAGTTAAATCATCTGTCTGTATCTCTCCATGCCATGATCATGAGTTCACACCGAGTACAGCATACACTGAGTACAGCATCCACGGAGTACAGCATACACCGAGTACAGCATCCACCCAAGATTGTTTGTCTTCCCTTCATTCTCATGATCACGAGTTGACCCCTGAGTGTAGCTTCAGCTTCCGGTGTGCCTCCCTACATGATTGACCGCCATCTGCCAGCTTGGCATGAGAGCTCCAAGGTAAAGTCATCTTGTCACATTCCCACGGTTGTGAGTTGACTAACTGATGAATGCGGTCTCAGCACCCGGCACACCGTCAATCGACCACCGCCAAGTACTCGTGTAATCTCGCTCAATCATGGCCGTCAAGTCTATCTCCATAGTCGCTCGATCATGGCCCCGGAGTGAAACTCTAAGTTGACTGGATCATGGCCTCCAAACTTGCTCGATTACGGCCTCCACGTTCCCACGATCTTAGCATCCCAAGTGCATCTTCAAATTCACTCAATCACGGCCTCCAAATGTATCTCCAAACTCCCTCAATCACGGCCTCGGAGTGCATCTATAAGTTCACTCGATCACGGCCACCAAACTCGCTCGATCCCTGCTTCCAAGTTTGCATGATCATGGCCTCCAAGTGCATCTCCAAGCTCGCTCCATCATGGCCTCGAAGTGCATCTCCAATCTCGCTCGATCATGGCTTGCGAAGTGCATGTCCAAACTCGCACAATCATGGCCTCCAAGTTTGCACGGTTATCGCCACCAAGTGCATCTCGAAACTCGCTCAATCAAGGCCTCTAAAATGCATCTCTGAGTCAACTCGATTGTCATCTTCAGGCGCACCTCAAATCGCTCTCAAGCACCGCCTGCAGCCAGTCCAGATATACCGTGTGTTGATGTGCAGTTATATAGTTACATACATGCATAGATACAAGGATGAGGATACAAACTGAATACATGAGTATTAAAAATCGTTGAACGATAAGTAGTAGCTATGATTTCCAGGGGCACCAGCCGCGTTCCAGAAGATGTTGTCATTCCTAGACCGCTCTACTGTGATTCGAGGTGCTCCCAGTCTTGTCGCCGGCGCTCCTAGGCTTGTCATCGGCGCTCCCAGGCTTGTCATCGGCGCTTCCAGGCTTGTCATCGGCGCTCCCAGGTGCTCCCTGGCGCACCCAAAGTTCTCTCTGGCGCTCCGAGATGTTCCCAAACTTATCACAATAATTCCCATGGTAATACTGTACCATTCATTAGAGATCGCAGGTACTCTGGAAGCTGGCCAGAATGCCCTTCTAAGGTCTGATACTCTCCTGAAATTCACGCATATAAGTTTACACTCCACATACTCCCAGACACTCCTGGAGGCTTCCAGTGACTGAAATATATTTTGCTGATGTAGGGCTGCGACAGCCATAAAATTCATTAGAGAGTGAGTTTGTGCAACTGTCTGCCAACACGCTGAGCAACATTTGCTGGAGGGAATACACACTGACAGTGGTTGCAATTAAGAAGCAATTGCTGTCAAGAAATAAGATAGTGTAGCTTTGAACAGGTGGGCTTTGAAGATCAAATCAGTGATAATGTCGGTCATTGCTCACTAGATGCATTGAAATTGGGCATTGTGATAAATACAACCCACATTCAATGGGGTTGATTGCCTGCTGCTTTCATTTATCAACAGCTAATTAAGGACAATATGTCCAGCATCATCATACTGGAGCACGGCTAGCCGTACATTTAAAGGAAGATCATGATCTTTTGCAGCTTACCGACAGCCCTGTACTTGGAATTATGATTAATAACTCTTCTTCAAATTACTCGATGACTTGTTGATTACAATCAACCCTCCAGGATTCCGGAATTGAGTGGCCTGCATTGAGAAGCCACATACCACGTATGGCACACGTCAGACAGCTAGCTTTGGGAGCATTCATGTGTAGTCTGGGTGTAAAAGGCCGCATCAAGTGGTGTGAACCCCATGAGCGCGATCAGCAATTTGGAGTGAATGAAAGCATAGACATTGGGAAGAGTGCAGGACTTCCAAAAGAGGGCAATGCTAGAATCAACAAGGTATCTGCCATGAAACCAGGTTTATCAAAGATAATTGAGAAAGTACGTATTTCAAGATATTTTGAAAATCCTGAAACTGACAGTCATATAGCAGTGAATGCTTGCTGTATTGATTATGCTGACACCTGGTTGTCGAAACGAGTTCCTTGACTGTGACAAAGCCCAAGTGCAAATCGCAGTACAACCTGTGATGGATGTGAAGTCGAGGTGGAACTTGACACTGGAGTTACTTGAGCAAGTCGCCCGATTAAGAGAATTCAACTGCGAGTGGCTCAGGAATCCGAAATACAGTTATTACTGGCCTCTCATCAGAACGCAGGATGAATAGACCATTGTTAGGTATGCCATAGAAGGTTTGAGGCCATTCCAGTACTTGACCCTGCAGATGTCGAAATGGCATCCGATTACTGTGCATCACTCCATCACTGTCAACCATGACATGTTCGACAATATTGATGGAGTTATGAGAGCCTTGGCGAAGAAGACAACTCACGGGAAGGAAGATTCAAACCTTGCCGTGAAGTTTGGGTGCTGGAACCCGTTCAAAGGTTATGCTGAAGTTACTCCAACGACCGGTATGCTTCTCGTTTCAGCACACATCCTTGATCCCTTCTGGAAGTTGCGATCGTTTAGGAAGTGGGATAGGGGAATGGAAATGAATACGAGGAACTAGACATCCATCACTACCCAACCCCAAGCGGCATGGCCGAAGTATGTGGAGAATGAGTAATCTGCCAAACATTGATTGTGCTGGACGTTAAACCTCGAAGCATACAGAACAACAATCTCTTCTCCTCCACAATTGTTTCTAGATGTGGTCAATCTTGTTATGATACATATGATTTTTCCAGAGATGATGAAGAAGACTTGATGCATAACGATGTGGAAGAAATGACGGATGGATGAAGCAATTGCGCCACACGCTGATTGACCGCCGCAAGGATCTATCTGAATTGACCGCCTGAATCGCCACAGCACTGGGGGCAGATTAATCAGAATCTGAATGATTACCACTCCGACCGTATGGAGATAAAGAGTACATTGTGGATTCCAGATATCGCCGACTGGTGGTGTCAATAAGACGAAACAGACTCAAAATAGGCCAATCTCACCATTGAGGCACGCGACATTTTCTCTATCATACCACATCGCATCAGAGTTGACGCCCATTTTCCCCTTGGGCGAGATGTTATCGGCTGGAGGCAGTCAAAACCCACAGGAGAGTCATTTCGCGAAAAGGTCATTGTAAGGCAGTTTGCTCGAGACAACAATGTGAAATTGGCAGGTGATGATCTAGCATTGGATACCATGAATATGGTACAGGACTTGCAAATGAAGAGAGAGGTGGAGGAAAGGACATTGCACAGAATGGCCAAGGACCACAACTTGTCGGAAATGTGGCAGGGCAGCCAAAACCTACGTGCTACAAAGAAGGAATATCTCGCACAAAACACGAAAATGACATCCGTAGGATACATTTCAGACACTGAAGAGATCGTCACATCGTTCTGGCCAAACTTTCAACATGATGGTGCGGCTGCATTTATACTGTCAGAAAGATCACCATTGCCACCAGCCTTGTCTGCATATGACCTCCCTGGAGAACAAACTGAAATATTTGATGTCCGCCGAATCAATCGAATCCACAGACATCGAGCCTATGGCGATGGGGATAGCGCACCTGAAAACATTTCAGACACCGAAAATTGGCTTGACTGGAATGGGGACTTGAATAACCCACACGACAGCGAACACACTGGGAGGCAGACAATGAATCCGACAGAGAGGTAGACAATGGCATCGAGGATGTAGAAACCCCTGAGCTGCGGGATGTGAGTGCCCCACCAAATGTTCCTGGACTGATTTGGCCAACACCGAGGTCCAAGAATGATGCTGAAAATGTATTGATGACTGTCAATACAATGGAAACAAGGAGGAATAAGGGGATCAAGAAAATGTACGACAGAATGAGTCAATGTATTTTGACCAAGTTCTTTATGTTTTCTGACCGATAATTACATTTAGAGAAATATTATGGGAGAATATTTGGCAGTCGCATGCGAATATTGGTTAATGAACAGAAGTATACCAGGCGAAATGAATTATTTGGCAAGATGTATAAATGTTAATAGAACGAGAGCGACCAGTGGATGAAGATTACTCCGCTCAGCCTTGCCAAATGGCGAAGTCTTGATTAGGCAGAAAGTCAGCTATTACGTTCAAATCATTATCAAGGCAATTATTGATGGCAGCAGATATTGAAGGGACAATACATTACAATGAGTGTTACCGGAGTGTCGACAATTATTTGTCATGTAAGTACGATAATTGAAAAGTAATTTGGTCACTGATATGTTCAACCAATATATTGGCAACCTGTATAGGCAAAAGACACAGCGATACAGTCACTGCCCCATTCTGAAATTGAGCCTCAACAGATCGTCAATGATTTTTGGGTTTCCATCTTGGGCAACCTATATGGCGATCAGTTGAAAACATCCAGAAATGAAGTATAGGCTGCCTTCTGAAGCAAAAACAATTGCAACACGCTCCCTGCCCCATCATGACAACGAGCATCAATGGAGCGTTAATGATTTCTGGTGTTGCATCATGGTAATCTAAAGAGTGATTGGTTGCACAAATCCATAAACTAGGTAGTGGCCACCTTTCGATGCAAAAACAATAGTGACATGCTCCCTACCCCATCCTGACAATGTGCCTCAATGGAGCGTTAATGATTTTTGGTCTTGCATTTTGGGTAATCCAACTGGTGATTGGTTGCAAACATCCATAAATGATGTATTGGCCGCATTTAGGGGCAAAAACAATAGCGACATGCTCCCTGCCCCATACTGAAAATGAGCGTCAATGGAGCATCAACAATTTTTGGTCTTGCATCTTGGCTAATCTAAGTATCACTCTGTGGCAATAATTCATATATGATGGAATGGCAGCCTTCTGAACAGAAACAGTGCTTGAAATATACGTTACCCCATCATGAAATGCGCGTCAATGCGGTGTCAACAATTTGTGGTCTTGTGTAATCTGTTGCCAAGGCATTGCCCAGATATACGAGCTCATAACGGAACTATTGACAGCCCCTACAGGCAAAAATCCAACATATTACAGGAACAACACTGATTCGAAAATAATCGATATGGCAAACTGGAAAATATGCAAAAGATATTATTGGCTGCTCAATACGCAATTTTGGTAAGATACTATTATCAAACTGCAAAAGCAAGAGCACTATATGAATCTACAGATGGACACGCTGGGAAACCTGCTGATAACCAGCCTAATTCAGACGGGTTGGGAGATATGCATCGAACTGTACCTGAATTGACGGTTTGGCTGAATTGAGAACCCTGACCGCCAATTTGGCAATGGTTTGGGTTTGACTGTGTTCCGGACCAGAAACAACGGTCCGGAACTGTTGCTAACACTACTCTCACCCGGTGTTGATTGTGGCATGTAACACTCCGCATCATCAGATATCTTGTACAGGAATGATGATCTCTATGCATATTGTAGTAGTATGAGGATATTCATTAGAACCAGGGTGGTGAGTCTCATGTCAAGTAGTGCATATGTATATGTATATGGCAGATTGTACATTTATGGTCTTTGTCCCTCATAATAGAGCAGTCAATATACTTTCAACAGGTTATGAGCCCGGCTACTGCTACTATCGCAAAACATTACAATCTTTCATATGATCTGTTTCACCATCTCTGCATAGAGCCTCAAGAACCCGAAACTTCATCAGTGTAACAACAGCCACATAAAGAGCACAAAAAGTGAACATCATCAGGATCCATCTTGACCAACTCATGATGACTTCCTTGATAACTTCCTCCAACTCTACCCTAATTAAACCCAAGGAGAAGAAAATCCCTACGCTCAGTTACAGAAATAAAATGAATGGAAAGATGACATGATACTCATCCTATCAGCCATGAGAGTATGTACGATTCTATTCCGAAATTCTCCTGAGCTGCAACCTCTCACTTTCGACAATGATGTCATATATGATGATTGGCTCAGTATGGAAACTGAGGCAGTATGAATATGTCAGAAAGGAGTCAATTCACCATGTGTAATTCGCCGTAAGCTATTTAACCTCCAGTATGCTGCCAGAATAGCCATACTGGCGGATAATGGGATTTGGCTCAGAGCCACGATATGCAATGGAGATAACAAATGCGTATTACACTGTAAGTGTTTGGTAATCTTTCTACCTTACCACTTGATATTGGTGTACTAACAAAGTGCTCTCGGAGTGATAGCAAGAGTGTTTGTGTACGTCAGGGTGTAATCAAGTATGCGACATTCGCACTATGGGTTGTTTGGCAGAGGCTACATGTGTAATCGCACAGCATTGTCAGAACTCACAGTTGGTTGTAAGAGTAGTCACCGTGATTTTGTCCGAGGCTCTGCATACTGTAGCCCTGGTCTTGCCACAGCCCATTGTCAGCTGGCAGAATCCACACGTATTGTCACCCTGATCTTGTCAGAGTCTTCACATGCTATTACCCTGGTCTACTCAGAGCGCACCGTCAGCTGTTAGAGTCTGGACATATTGTTGCAGTGATCTTGTCAGAAGCTTCTCATGCTTTCACCCTGGTCTGGTCAGAGCCCACTGTCAGCTATCAGAGTCTGCACATAGAGTCAGTGTGATCTTGTCAGAGGCTTCTCATGCTATCACGTTGACCTTGTCAGGACTCATGGTTTATTATCAGAGTCTATATACATATTTCACCAATTGCCATTGTAACTATGATTTGAGAACTATTTACCTGTGGAATGAAATTTAGTTAGTTATACATCCATTGTATTCTAATAACAATCTGTCAAATCAAATATATGCTATACACACAAGCAGCTATATGTCTGCATTGTCAATTACCATCTCTGGATCCAACTGTGCGGCAGCAGGTGTATTACAATCTGGACTAATGATCGCATTGATCCTGTCTATATATACAGGTGGGATCATGTTTGGCATCTCCGGTGGGAAACTTTCCCAATGTCTGAATAGATCACTACAAGTACATACCCAATGTCAGATAGATATGTCCAAAATGTCATTCTGCATACCCATGTATGTATCTGCTTCAACAGTTATGCAAAGAAAACTGCCATCAGCCCAGCTGTCCAAGGAATGCTTTATTGCATTTGAAGCAAGTAACAAACACTCAGGTGTCACCTAATGACTAAAGTGGGACGTGTATGGCCAACACATGAAATTATGCTTAGAGTTCTGGAAGAATGTTTTTGCCATCACGCCTGATAGCGAGTGATGCAGAAATATCTTTTTCGTGATGTCAGTTTATTGTCAGGGCATTGATAGAATCAATGTGCTTCACCAATACTTCTCTCTTGCTGTCTCAATGATGATACTAGTCTGTTCAAGACGAGATTAGCCTTGTTACCAGCTGTTGGCAGTCTTTGTTCGAATGGGTTCCAATGCTAGTAGCAAATTGAACGGGTGCAACATCACGAGCCTGTTTCACGAAAAATGGTCGTGCAGCTGATTGGCGATGTGTGAGCCTGGTTGTCACTGATAATGAGCAGGGCTTGAAACATGGCATTACTAACTGTATGCATAGCTACTTTTGAGAGGACAAAGTCTTTGATAGCTGCACTCACAATTTCATGCACTTTCTTGTAGCTTTCCTCAGACAGTGTGTCAACATTGACTGGGTAGGGGTCCTTGCTCAGAATTCTGCAAATGAATAGATCGTGGGGAATGTCCAACCAATCCTTTGGCACAACAATGTCACCGATCCTAGTGTTTTGCTGGAAGCCAACATTGATAGGGGAGATATTCGGCCTTTACATCTTGGTGTTTCCAAAGTCAGACAGGTCGCACACAGTCAAAGCCAACAAGGGAATGTTACTGTTACCTGCTGAGCATAGTCATTCTCGATCCCTTGAGGAGTGTTATGGGGAGATTGCCATGACTATATATTGTCAGCAAGAGGGTTAAATGGTCAATGTGGGTGTGCTTATTACCCCCCCAGGTTGCCAGGACAAGGAGTGGTGGAACACACCAAGATATTCTCAGTGAGCAACGTGGTGGTGGATGTTTCTGTTTGTACTGGCCGGCTGCTCATTGTTGGATGAATTAGGTGTTCGCTACTAGAAATTGTCACAGTTGAATAGAGGGATGGTCATTTCTGCTCCTACTAACCCACCAGTTGTTGCTGGAAGAAGGACTCGGTGTTCCCACACAGACATTATCAAAGTATGATGCAAATATCAAGCTGGATCCATCACTAAACCCTCCTGGGTTGTTCAAACTGGAAGAACAAGTACTACCATTTAATATGTGGGATCTTTGACATGCGGATTGCAGTTCACAGTAATTGACATCCCAATCACCCATATGCTACTCTTCTGAGCTTTTGTTAGCACCATCATTGCCACCGGATTGGTATCACAGTGGGACAATTTCATTCCAGTGACTGCTAGAGCTACTGGCACTGGCATTTTGACCATTGCAGCGGCTGCTGCTGCCACCCCGGGACATTCCACTGGAGGTTTGATCACTGTGGTCATGGCTGCCTCGAGATTGTCTACAATGCTGGTGGGTGCTGCTGCAAGATCTTGTTCCGTTTGCCAATGTGGGCATTGTATGTTGTGCAGGTTCGCATCGGGTGTACCTGCTTTGCATCCACAAGAAATCCATGGCTAGTCACTGTTTAGTATATATTCCATTTCTATCTCCTGTCACCTAAAACCATCCCTGTCAGAGTTGAATATAAAACTAATAATATTGGTTCCTGTGTCAGAGTTATAGTCCATGTGAAAGTTGTAGTTATACTGTACAGGTGTCAAAATCAAGTACATTGTCAGAGTTGAGATTATACCATATATGTTGGGTCTTCTATGTGAGTTAAAGCTATTACCATATAGGCAATATTGCTTCTGGTGTCAGTGTAGGGTAGTTGTCATGGTTAGTGTGATTGTCAGAGATAGGTGATTGTCAGAGTTATGGTGATTGTCAGAGTTAGTGTGATTGTCAGAGTCAAAGTTATACTGTATATGTTGGGTCTTCCAAGTCAGAGTTGATGTAATGCCATATTATAGGTGAAGTTGCTTCCCGAATCAGAGCATGGTGGTTGTCAGAGGTAAGGCACTTATCAGCATCAGCAAAAAACATTTCCGTCAGAGCCGTCAGAGAAACCCCGGTGGCAGATTACTCCGCGCCCGGCGTCAAGACCACGTGTCGCGTCACATATCGCCCTCCTATCGCCGTTTCGCCGTTTCTTCTCGCTCTATCGGTCTCCTATTTTAAACAAACACTCTGGCGTTGTGGCCAACTGTGACCATATGTCGGAATGGGTTCATTGGGTACACGCTTGCATTGGGATTGCAATGCAATGGGTGACGCTGCGAAAATCTCTCCTCGCGTTCCTTCTACATTAAGCTTGAGGAGCGTAGGAAGGTGAGAAGATATGATACTACCCGGCTGTGAGGATCCACGCAATTGCATGGATCCACGAAATCTCGGACAGAGCGAGTGAGACCAAAAGTTGGGAAAGATAGAGTGTAAACTTTCATTGTATGATAAGAGGAGATGGAAATGAGATGATGTCTATCAACTCCGGGGTCCGCCGAATATATACTCCCCGTCACTCTGTCCACCTCCGTTACCCCTGTATCTCCGTACAACGGCCGTCGCTCCTTGAAGATGTACTTGATCGAGCGTGTTTGAGATGCACTTACAGACGGAGATCGAATGAACTCAGAGATGCACTTTGAGGCCGGGATCGAGCGAGTTTGGAGATGCACTTGGAGGCCGAGGTCGAGTTGACTCAGTGATGCACTTTGAGGCCGTGATCGAGCGCGTTTGGCGCTGCAATTGGAAAGCGAGATAGAGTGAACTCAGAGATGAACTTGGAGGCCGTGATCGAGCGAGTCTGGAGATACACTTGGAGGCCGTGATCGAGCGAGTTTGGAGATGCACTTGGAGGCCGTGATCGATCGAGTTTGGAGATGCACTCTGAGTCTGTGACCGAGCGAGTTTGGAGATGCACTTGCAGGCTAT
>Ga0307512_10002097_pt1 | contig 26213 bp, 28 predicted proteins | sample 14_EM_MG_FD_200267 | JGI IMG/M metagenome (GOLD analysis project Ga0307512, IMG submission 200267) | Populus trichocarpa ectomycorrhiza microbial communities from riparian zone in the Pacific Northwest, United States - 14_EM | ecosystem: Host-associated > Plants > Roots > Unclassified | place... | reverse complement strand
TCGGGTAGGCGGGTAGGAAAATTCCGGTATCCTGGTAAGCTTCAGCGGAGTCGGAGTGAGTTACATTGGCACGTGTTAGTCACATGCCAAGGTCGCTACATGCTCCCACTCACATCTTAACGATCTTCACCCTGACCCCCGGGGCCTAATCTCGAGGCGACGTGATCCGTGCATGCTACTCAGTGCCATTACATTAAAACTTCCGAGAACGTCGTGATCGACACCTGAATTTACTTCTTTGAGGCTTAGCTTCTCAATGTGTGAAACCAATCGGGCTGTAACTGAGGACTGCGATGACGAAGCGACCCATGGCACTGCCACAGTACGAGGGTCATGAAGCACGAGACCCCGCAGGGCAAGGTATCCAGATGCAGAATCATACATTTTCTCATAACAAAGCGTCTGGACATGGTGGAGGAACCTGCCCATGCATGTACAGGTTGCGGAGAACACCCTGCGCCCACTCCTACCTTCCAGGACCTGCATCACGCTTTCATATGGATCCAGCGTAGTCCCCGGGAATGTAATTAGGTGCAGAACGGCTTACTAACGCTTACTACCTGAGAACCCGTATACGGTAGTGGTGAAGACGTATTAGGGAGGCGTTGTATAAATTGTTATTAGCGGCGTTGCAAGCAATAGTTTATCCGGCAATCGTCATTTGTCACTTTCGGAGAATGGTTCGAGGACTCCGCGAAATTTCAGAGCTGGAGAACGAAAGAGCCGATCTGCGAAATGCTTCATTGATTGTATATGGTACAACGACCCTGGACCTACCTTCAACTTGCCATACGCGAGTAACAAGGATCATATTGCCGGTGCAGCTCACCGGCTGCCGCGGGTCTTCACAGCGTTCACATGACCAGCATCAAACGTAAGGGAAACACAGTAGATTATCAGTTCACAGCGGCGCAAAGGAAGTTCGTTCGAGGTAAGACGGGAAAAGAGAGAGAGAGGAAGATGGTGTATAGAATTGGAGAGGAACGTGGGGCGCCGGGCGCGAGTGAGCCAAAGGTGAGCGTCCTGAGCGTGTCGACGACGACGGCTGTTGAGGAAGCTCCAAGGTCAATGTGAAATAAGAGAGGAAAGATTGACGCGAGTACTTCAAGACAGGGGACCGCGTGGTGGCTTGGTTCGTCATCAAGAAGTGGAGTCGAGTCGTCGAGTTAGTGCAAAAGAGAGAAGCGGAGAAGGACTTTCGTTAGAGGGAATCACGTGGATATATGGAGGTGTGTGTGTGTTGTCAATACTCAATAGCTTGCCTGCGAAGAGACCTTTTGGGATGCTTTTATGAACAGTGCGTATCTGTACTCTGTCAACAAGACCACAACGCAGAGCCAGACATCTGGTCTAACTTTCTAGGGAGGCACAGAAACGAAAAGAGGGTGAAACGCAAAGTTAAGTTGCCGGCGACAAGACCCACATGGCAAGGTCCGCAAGGAGTGACAAAGGTGACTAGGTCCGCTAGGAATGAGCATACAGAAAGGCCGAAGTGAGTGATTGTAAGATGTGTGAGACAGCGAGTAAGAGGAAACGGAATAGAGAAACACCGGCGATAATTGCGCAGATCAATTGGAATGATGGTACAGACAGACCAATGTGCAAAATACAGGGTAACGGGAAGGATGGTGTAGCATTGTTGCGTAACTGACGAAAGGCAACTGTAATACCAAAAACACCTGACGTAAAAGAAGGTATGCTATCCCGTGCACCTACCACCCCTCATGGTAGGATGTGTAAAGTATGTTTAGTGGAGTGACAAAACGAGAATGTCAGTTCGGGGAAGGGATAGCGTGAGAAAAATATGGAGATGACACGGATGTTGATTCTCGGGGAACAAACCGGAAGGCCTGCGGAAGGGCCTACGCTTACGGGATGCTAGTCCATGAAACTCGGATAGGTGATATAGTTTAGTCTCGGCCATGACCGGTTTCTGCTTTCCCACGACGCGTGCTGGTAGCCTCGTTGAGTGCCGCATCGACGTCGACATTTGGGTGCTTCTTCTCGAGATGCTTCCTTAGCTTATAGCGGCGACCCCATCGGAAGTCGCGGCAAAACGCGCAAAAGCTGACATAATGCGTTTCCCTCTGGTGTCTTTTAATGCCCTGTGGCTGTGAGTAACTCTTACCGCAGACGTCGCACGAGTGTGGGCCTTTACGAGCCCCACGTATGCCAGTCGGTCGTTGCGACGACCTCGGCGCCACTACGGCGCCTCGCTTCCCTGTCTTTTGGGATTCCTGATGGCTGGCTTCTGGTGCTCCTTGTCCTTTATACTGTCCAATTCCTGGCGTGCGGGGAAAGTCGGGGAGGGGTGATGCCACGGAAATGTTGGTTGTAGTGTCCGGGCGTGCGTATTGATAGTAGTAGCCCTGGACCGAACGTATGTTCGTTGTCATTTCGTCCTGGTACTGGCCATCTGTTGTGTTCACACTTGCCGGGCCAACGTATGGCGCGCGAGGGGAATAACCGGACTAATCACGTCATTCAGTGCATTAGGACAGGTCAAGAACCCCTTCCGTCATACCTCGGCAAACCAAGGGAAAACTGACGCCCAATACATAGGGTCCGAAGGACAGATAACGTCGTTTCCCCGGATGGGGGTAGACTGGATTGATGGATGGAGACCAGCGGGGTATGACTGAATAAAGGTGTTAGCCGGATGATACAATGGGCGCGGTTCACAGACAATAATTAAACCTACCCCCTCAGTTACTGGGGAATCGAGCGCGTGTAAGGGGATGCCTGGTAGCCAACGGTTCACTTGTTGTCCAACGTCTTCGAGCAATGGTCCTTGAGGAAGAAATTGTCCTGTGTTTGGGGATCGGTCTGAGACAACATCAATGGCCGAGTTTCCAGACAAGCACTTCGTCGGGAGACCGAGACATGGGTGGCGATAGGCTCCGTCCATTGCAGAGGGAATGAATGAGATGCCAAGAAGTACGAACGACGCAAGATGGAGCAAACTCTAGGCAGTCCGAGTTGTGTTTCCTTGTTTTGTGGAAATGTGCCCGTGAAGGGGGTTTTTAAGACCATCGGACCACTAAGTCCAGAGTGGCATGCGGAATTGCAGCCGGAACGATCATATTTAATGGTTTCGATGTCACATGGGGGGCTGTGAGTACTCCGTGCCCTCATAACACCCTACTATACGTTACCCGACCGGCGACCACAACCTGGTCAGACACGTTGTGGCCCCAAGAGCGCACGATCTGAGCTTGAACCGACGAAAGATTTAGATCGGATTTTATTCCAAGAAGAGAAGTTACCCACACTGAGGGTGACCGGTGACCGACTATAGAAGAATCCTCTACAGAAGAATTCAGAGTGCTCGAAAACAATACCAAAGTTCCTGGGGCGCGAGAAGGTATGTTTTAATGGCTCAGTAACCACTCCGTCTGTCTGTGCATTGCGCGTACAACTAGACAACTGCACGTCCCAGGAGCAGGTCCGGAACCCGAAGTTCAGCACTCTTAGCAGACGGAAAACCGAGAACGCTCTCGCCAATCGGCAGAGAACCCCCATTCCCTATTCCCCTCTCACCTTGGCGCTTCTCGCGCCAATTGTAGGTCATTTTTCCTCCAACATGACGTTCCGCTTCCCACACGTGGTGAACGGGCTGTCCAACTTCGCGCTGCGGCATGAACTCGAAACTACTTTCGAAGTGCACGTTGTTCATCTCATACTATGAGATGAAACAACGTGCACGGTGTCCCAAAGTGATCGAGAAACTAATCCTTGGCGCAGATTTGTCTGCTCATGTGGTATGACATCTCTGCCAGGCTGCATGCAACGGGCGTGCCCCATCCGGGACGTCGATGACATCCAAGGATGCTCCTGTTAATATTCCAGTCCGAAGGATTTCCGTCGGCATGTAAGCTCCATGTTTTCGAACCTAATACCTCTGTCAGCTGGGCGGAGACTGAGCAGTACGTACTTGGACGCTAGTATCGAGAATAGAATCGCGAGCACATGGAAACCATGTCAAAGCGGTTTCTTTCTCCTTATTGTCTTTGTTGTACTTCCCTTATTGGTACGGACCGGTCACCGGACCGACTAGCGCCCTCTTAATCATACAGATTCATACTGTATCAGCTGTCCTGTATCCCCTCATTTTGTGAACGTGTTACAATTGGTTGCAACTTCCTTGCCTTTATGGACTTAAGGCACTCATCTACTGTAGTGTGTGCCAAGACTAAGGGGGGGATCCATATCTCAGGCCATTGCCTGGGCGCACGTTATATAATAACTTATATTTACCAAGAACCCAGGATGTTTAACATCATAACATCATACACAAACTCACAGTCATATCAACAACATACTCCCTTGGGATCAGTGTGCTGGGGTTCATCGATCGTTCATTAACGTTCATCGATCATCTCTCCGTTTAAGTCGGAGTCGCTTAGGTCGCATCTATTTTGTGTTGTTGAAATCCATTACGTAAATGTCAATATTTCTGTTCCGACAAGGCCCATCAACTGATATTCGACCACGTTAGCTGGCCCCCCTGGCGTGGTTATCGTCGCCGCGTGAAGACCTGCAACAACGCACTGTATACACATCGAGGACAAATAATAACATGCGGACGAAGGGACCAGACGAGAGTAATGACCGAAAAAAACCAAAATGCCTACAGAGCAACGAGGGAAAGGTCCTGCCTGCCTAAAACGCAATTTCAACACCGGCACATCCACGGGCGCAGGCGCGCATGTTCACAAACGCTGACACGGACAATGCACCCACAGAACCCCGGTATGTTAGCCGTAGAGGGCGTGATGCTCTTGCTAAACAGCGAATCAGTCCCGACTGGTTCCAGCGCAGGGACTGATATGTGCCGCCGCAGCCTGTTATCTGCGCATAATTAATTTCGCTTCCTTCAACACGCGAGGTGGGTCGCCTTGTCAGACATGACTTAATCATCGATTTTCTATACAGTATATGGGTACAGCAGCTATGGTCTGGTCTGGCCGCCCGTGCTGCCCTATGTAGATTCAGGGCTATTCGGAGGTGGTCTCATGATGGCACGAACTATTGGTTAGCTGGGCTGCTGAACAGAACCCGTACTGCTGGTGCCGCCAGAAGAATCTTGGGCAAGGCCCGTCCAGGCTCTCACAGCCCACTGATGGGCCTTGGGCTCCTCGTCCGCAGAGGGATGTGTAATTGAGCCCAGGTATATGTGACTTTCTCCCCTACGGTACAAGGTATCAAGGGTCAATAGTGATCTATACAGGTCAACCTCCTTAGTAAACTTCTTCGCCAGCCATAGTCGCTCACTCTTCGCCCTTACTTGCTGTTGTACAAATATCAGTCGACGCCACATAGCTCATGACGGGTAGAATTTGTATGTTGCAGGCGGGGCACGCTACGCACCAACATTTTGGAGTGAGAGATCAAACGCCGTGAATCGCGCGATTACTCTTGTGATCGACCCCATCATATTTCAATATCCGTGCATCGATATACCCACGAGGAGATAAGAAAAAAAGCCAAAGGAGAGAAGTGTGACTTTAACGCACCTTGGAGTTGCTGTCCACCTCGAGTGCGAGCTCCTTCGGTGAAGGCCTCCGTCTTGGCAGAGCTTCTCGCGACGTTTCCGCCTATGGGATCTCCGAGCGCGGTCAAGTCATGCACAATGCTCTAAGGAGCCCTCGGCTGCGTTGGATGCCCACGGAAGGGGTGAGACATGCCTGCGCCAGGAGGCACGCGGGAAGGGGGAACTGCCTCGAGAGGCGCTTATTGGGCTTGGCGTAGAACGATTGGCGATTGGGGGCTGTCGAGGAGAGAGGGAGGACTAGACGTAATCGAGTGGGAAGGGCTGGGTGCCACATCTTTCTTGGCCCGCTGACGGAGAGAAAAAATCAGTCGAGACTGCAACGATGACGCGCGCCGCCCGTGACGTACCAGTGGGCTGAGGCCAAACGATGGCTGAATTGTAACTGATACAGGGCATGCTTGACCTGGGAGAATGAGGGCCTTTCAACTCTGGAGAAGGGTCACGTAGGATGCCACGGGATTCAACCAACCTGCGGCAACGACCAACATGCGAACACCGAAATTCTTACTCCGACACGCCAACGCCAACAACTGTCACCCTGAGCTGTAGAGGATCCGACGGCCCCTTCAAAATATTTTTCCATCTGGCTTCAGCTAGATACCAGGCTGCTCCTGCTCCATGTCACAACAGCCTCCAGTACATCAGGCTCGTCTCATGTGATTGAAGCAAGTTCAAATTACCCCCCAGTCATCGAAGCGACATTTACAGTACCGTTTTACTCGACATCTACGTTGACATTTTGACGCATGCCAAGTGCCAACCGCGTGTGCTTATCGAATGAGCGAAACACGAGTCAACGGTCCTGCAGAGGCGCCAATTGGAAAATTACCATCAGTACCTCTGCAGGGCCAGTCTTTCCACAATGAAAAAGTGCGTCGATAACGGGTAGAACGAGGTGGAAGTCGGAGTCTCGACGTCGAGTCTACGAATGTCGTAAGTTCCACATTTGTGCCGAGGTTTATCGCCGTTGGGCTTTGGTCTTTTTTTTTTTGCATTGAATTTTATTGTCCAGTTGGGCTTTGGTCACGGCGCCTTATAACGCGACGCTGGGGCGTGGAGTGCATACCGACGTAGGCGGCCCGGCATCGATAATTGAACTTCCATTGATTGGCCACGGATCACTCTGGCTGAGCACGGTGAGACCCAGTTGAGGTCCATGGACATCGTATGATTCCTTCGGACTACTGTATGCATACCGGAAATACTGCGATACCGTACTGTTACACTACTGTGCCGTGGGCCCGTGACTGTACCGCCCAGGCCGTCTCAACAGCGGATTCACATGTGATATTCATTCCATAGAGAAATGAGTTTCAGATCTGATAACATCGCAGGGGCAGACTACTATATAACCGGCGGATGCGGCGTGCCATCGACCGTGACGCTCAGTCATGCCTCCACGGTTCGTGTGTCAGAACAGGAGCCCAAGAAGCCGCAGAACAGTGATGACAGTCCATTAAAGGATCGATCAAGTCCGGCATCAGGAAAACGTCCAAACTGTCCAGGATCAACCGGAACCCGGAACTTGAGACCTTGAGACCTGGATAAATGCTACAGTAATGTTTCTGCAGCTGTGAATGGTACCTCGTATAACGTAAGTTACGTAACATGTTGATTGCTGCCCTCAACCCCTGGAAACCAAAAACCTCAATTGTTGATACTGTACAAGAGCTAATCCATTTCGTACTACAGCGCATTTAGTGTTGCCGGAGAGGCTAACTGGGAGCTACCTGAGCTGAGTTGGCAGAGTTGCAACGGAGTCAACTCCGGTTGTTACCGCATTTGGTTTACCATTACCGTATTTGGTCTGGAGCCACACTAAACCAAACAACAGTGTGTCAGTCCGAAGTCGGTGATGTCATATTCCTCTTTCGTTTGCAACTCTCATCCTCCGCCTCCGAGTCCGAGTCCGAGTCCGAGTCCGAGCGAGTACTCGCTGTTGGCTTTGTTTGGACGACAATTACGGCACGACACCCTATCAAACCTTGAAACCTGATTGGTGGATGTCCCCGGGCCGCACCTGCCAACTCAGGCGCAACTCCTGGAGCACGGAGTTGGCCAGAGTTCAACTCAGCTCAGCTCAGCTCAACTCAACTCTCCGGCAACACTACCTGAGTACATGGTCTGCCTTCACTCCGTGCTCTGCATAAGACTCTGATGAACCCTCGGACCAGGGGCGTCAGCGGCCCCTATGACAAACTGCTTCGCTTCGAATTTTCTCATGAATCAGAACGTTTGTCAGACGAGAAGCATACCACATGCACACGTTGCCCCGTGTTGTGTATGTGCCAGGGAAACTCTGACGGAAAAAGGGAAAAAAAAATCAGATGCCGTTCACTGGCGGTCCTGCATCCGAGTCACACGCGTGAACCGAATAACGAATAGGCTGGATCCACAACCGCTGCACGTTCATGGGTACATAACTTGTACGACACCAACTTGAAAGTTGCCCAATCGCCCGGGGGAGGGGGGGGTTTGATACATGCAAAACCTTGGCGTGCGACGTCCCACCCAATCAAATGGACCTGGCGTTTCGGGCAACTACCCGAGGGGTTTCGCGAGCCTGGCGTAGAAAAGAGTGGAGATGTCAAGGGGAGAGGGGTGAGACCTGGTGTAGTCGAGTATGAGAGTGTGTTTCTTTTTCCCGTCGGTCTGCCGTGCGGCTTGGCTGTTGGAAATGGAACTTGAAAGAGAACACTAGCTGCCGCAACTGAGGGGCTGAGATTTGAGACCAGTTGGGGTGATGGCGTTTGAAAAGGCCAAAACCGAGTATGAGCTCGGTTGATTGCCATAAGATGCCAACCAACAGAGGGCATGCTTGCCTCGGAAAATCTAGGTACTTGCAAGGGCCACGCACTCGTCCCACCTGGGCGCCTTGTTCATCGGGCGAATAAGTGACAGTAGAGTGGATAAGACTATCTGTTATCTTGGCGTTCCGTAATGGATAACATGATAACACCTGATTCCACCAAAATCCAAACATCGATAACATTAGGAACGACTTTTCAACTGTTTCACACATTTCACACTGTCGAGTGTGACCTCATCCACATACCGCTCCCCCGGGTTTTTCTCGCATATACTCAGTACGCATACATGCCATCAACACATGAACTCGAGACCTGAGAAGTCAGAGCAGTGACTGAAAAATGCGATGTATCCGAATCGGAGGATCAATCGGGGACGCAACGGCTGTGTAGTAATTACATTCCACAACGAACTGAATACACGTTTATGCGTCCCGGAGGCGAACCTCGGAACGACAACGGGCCCGACCTGTTTATGATGTTTCTCACGAACCGCAAAGGGGGTGCGTTGACCTCGTGGTTGGATCCGAATCAGATAATTGGCGGCCCGAAATGGAAAGGAATTTACTGAGCTTGCACGACGGGATTGGATCCTACCGTAGTTCTCCACCAATTCGGGGATCATTATGTCGTCATCGCCACCCTTCTTTAGATGCACTTTGACACTCGGTGTGACACAGTCACACAGAAGCTCGAGGCACAGACCTGGGCGCGCTCCGAGTCAATGGTGCCAATAGTTTCGTACTATAGGGGATCTCGCATGACCAGCTGGTGGAAAATTTGATGTGACATGGCTCCCAGCGCCAAGTTGCCAACTAAATCGGTCTTGGGTTGTCCTCCTGGCATGACCGTTGCGACCACTCGAGCTGCATATAATGACTGAAAAGTGTAAAGAGAACTCCGCCATACGGTCGTGTTCGTTATCTGGAAATGTGGGATCAATGAGCGAAGAATGTATCCGATCAGAGACTGGACACGCCCTCGTACACTTCCGTGCCATCCCTCTATGCCCACCTCTATCTCTGACACCCTTCCCGCTGTGTTTGTACAAAAATGACCATCCAGCCGTAAGGACCCCAAGACACATACAAATCACACATTCCTGGCAGTGTACCCCACGCAAAGATAGGGGAGACAAGGCTGTCATTGATGCTGTTCCGCGTTAACACGCAAAGCCAAGGTCCTTAAAGGGCATCGAGACGATTTTCCTGTGTGCAAACGGAAAAAAAAAGGAAGGCAAATAGACCGGTAAATCGCACTGCGAATCACACGGTTGCCTGATTTGCACCTTGATTCACGCATCCGAGTCCACACAGAGAGAGGGGAGGAGAAAAAAAAAGAGGTGGGGTGTGTGAGAAGGGGTTTTTTTGCGCACCTCGAACTTGCTGCCCATCTTAAGTGCGAGCCCGCTCAGAGCTGGGCCCAATCTTACGGGGGGGTATCCAATATGCCACTGTCTATGGGTCAAGCAAACGCGGTCATGTCAATGGCTATGCTTCAGAGCGCCTCGTCCACGACGGAAGCTTGCATCAATTCTGGAAGAGGTAGGAGACGCCCAGTGAGAGCCCGAGCACGCGCTGCCATGCGTATGGGAAGGAAGAGGGAGTGAGGAAATTGGAGAGATTGGCGTAGAATAAGGGGAGGACGTCGAGGAGTGGAAGGAGTGTGTAGGTAGAACCGAATGCGAATGGGAAGAGCTGGCATTTTTTGTTTTGCCTGGTGAGCTCTGCTGACGGCTGGTGACGAGGGGAGAAAGAGGAAAAAGAAATAAAACACCAGCTACTGTAAATGCATTGTTGAGACCGCAGAGGCTGAGCCTTTATATATGCGTTATAGCTTGGGCCACACTGGAAAGATGCCAGTGATCATGACGCTAAAGCCAAGTATGAAGTTGGCCGACTGTTATAAAATGGTGCCAGTGGCTATTGAAGGGCACGTTTTCAAGTTCCTTGGGGGAAATCGAGCCGGTGATATTTTGTTTCGATAGAGCAGATGATTGGCAGACAGACAAGTGATTTAGTAGGCATAGGATTGTCTGTTATCTGCAGTGATAACCGGAATAGTACTAGTAGGCACAACACGGACCAACCGGAGTCAACACACTCCAGTGTGTGCACGTGATGGATACATCGCGACAGGAAGGGCCTGTGTTTACTTTTTTTCATACTTTTTGGGTACTTTTTCAAAATTGTACAGGTTGTACTCAACTTTCTTTAATACCATGTACTTTTTGAGGCACTTTTTTGGTCAGCTGGGCGAGCACTCACAAGTAGATAGCTGTTTTGTATTTTTTTCGAAATGTTTTCGAAAGTTTTGCTAAAAGTACAAAAAAGTAAGAAAAGTAAAGACAGGGGTTTCCTGACGACTAGCTAACATTGCAGTTGGCTTCCTCCGTCATGAGACATACCATGTATTAATAAAAGCCGCGCAACCATGTCACAGACTATTTAGATGACCCACACTGGTTTCATAGGTGTAATTCAGCTCCCACATGCACAAATTGCTCCAGAAGGGGGATATCAAATCGATTGAAACGACGGTACAGACTGACCAACGTGCGAAATACAGGGTAACGGAAAGGGTGGTGTAGTATTGGGGCGTAACTGATGGGCAGAAATTGTGATACCCCAAAACACCTGACGAAAAAGAAGTTATACTATCTATTGCACCTATCAGCCTCGCGGTAGGATGTGTAAGACATGTTTAGTGGAGTGCCAAAAATGGGGTGTCAGTTTGGGAAGGGATCGCGTGAGGAAAGGATGGAGATACCACGGAGATGATCATCGGGGACAAACCGGAAGGGGGCCCTACTGTACGTTTACGGGATGCTAGTCATGAAACTCGGATAGGTGGTATGATTTAACCCCCACGATGCGTTGTAGCCTCGTTGAGTGCCGTGTCGACGTCGACATTTGGATGCTTCTTCTCGAGATGCTGCCTTAGCTTATAGCGGCGACCCCACCGATAATCACGGCAATACACACACAAGCTGAAATAGTGCGTTTCCCTCTGATGTCGTTTAAGGCCTTGTGATTGTGAGTAACCCTTACCGCAGACGTCGCACAAGTGCGGGCTTTTACGAGTCCCATGTATGCCAGTCGGTTGTTGGATCGACCTCGATGACACTACAGCGCGTCGCTTCCCTGTCTTTTGGGATTCCTGATGGCTGTCTTCTGGTGCTCTTTGTCCTCGATATGGTCCGATTCCTGGCATGCGGAGAAGGTCGGGGAGGGGTGGTGACACGGAGATGCTAATTGTCGTGTCCGGGTCCGGGCGTGTGTATTGATAGCCCTGTGTTGGATGTATGGTCGTTGTCCTTTCTTCCTGGTACAGGCCACTTGTTGTGTTCACACTTGCCGGGCCAATGTATGGCGCGCGAGGGGAATAACCGGACTAATCAAGTCATTCAGTGCATCAGGACATATCAAGAAACCCTCCATACCTCGGTGAACCAAGGGAAACCTGACGCCCAATACATGGAGTCCGAAGGACGGATCCCGTCGTTTCCAAGAATAAGGGTAGACAGGATTGATGGATGGAGATCAGCGGGGTATGACTGAATAAAGGTGTTAGTCGGATGATACAAGGGGCATAATTCACGGCTAATAATTCAACCTGCCTCTTCGGTTACTGGAGGACCGAGCGCGTGCAGGGGGATGCCTAGTTGCCAACGGTTCGCTTGTCGTCCTTCGTCTTCGAGAAATGGTCCTTGAGGAGGAAATTGGTCTGTGTTTGATGATGGATTGGAGACGACTTCAATAGCTTCAATGCCCGAGTTGCCAGACAAGCTCTCCGTCGGGAGACTGAGGTATGGGTGACGATAGGCTCTGCCGTCCATCGCAGAGGGAATGAATGAGACAATAAGCACGAACAACGAAAGATGGAGAGCGAAATTGGGCTATCCGAGTGGTGTTTCCTTGTTCTGTGGAAAGGTGCCTGTGAAAGGGGTTTTAAGGCCATTGGTAGACAGCCAAGTCCGGAATGGCATGCGGAAATTGCAGTCGGGACAGGAACGACATTTCTGGTTTCGATGTCACATGGGGGTCTGTGAGTACTCCGTGCCTCCATGGCGCCCTGATAGATTTTACCCGACCACAATCTGGTCAGACACGTTGTGGCCCCAAGCGCGCACAGCCTGGGATCTGCGCTTGAACCGACGAAGACATAGATGTCCCTGTATCTGTTAACTACGACATTTCGCCCCAAGAAGAGAAGTTACCCACACCAAGGGTGACCCACTGCAGAAGAATCTTGCGCAGAAGATTTCAGAGTGCCCGAAAACAATACTAAGGTTTCTGGGGTGTGAGAAGTATGTTGCAAGGTATGTCGTGATGACTCGGCGACCACTCCGTCTGTCTGTGCATTGCGCGTACAACTAGACAACTGCATGTCTCAGGAGCAGGTCTTGAACCTAAATTTCAGCACTCTTAGCAGACGGAAAGTGAGAACGCTCTTGCCAATCGGCGGAGAACTTTCATCCCCTATTCCCCTTTCCCCCTCACGCCTTTCGTGCCAATTGTAGGGCATTTCCTCCAACACGAGATCCCGCTTCCCACACGTGGTGAACGGGCTGTCCACTTCGTGCCGCAGCATCGCCGGCATGAACTCGAAACTACTTTCAAAATGCACGCCGCTCATCATACTTGCGTTGCACGGTGTCGCAATGTGGTCGAGAAACTAATCCTTGGCCACCTTGGCGCAGATTTCTCTGCTCATGTGGTATGGCATCTCTGCCATGCTGTATGCAATGGGCGTGCCCCAACCGGGACATCTATGGCACCCGAGGATACTCGTGTTAGTATTCCGGACCGAAGGGTCTTCGTCAGCACGTAAGTTCGAACCTAATACATTGGTCAGCTCGGCACACCGGCAGGCTGCACAGTACGTACTTAGCAGACGCTAGGTCGAGAATAGTATCACGAGAGGGAAAAGGCGCAACACGGTGTGTGTGCATGTGGAAACTACTGGGGGTTTCTTATTGTCTTTATTGTTCCCTTTTTGGTGCGGACCGGACCGCCGGGGACCTTTTCTACGGCATTTCCGCGCCACTTCGTTCATCTGGCCCATATCATATCCCCCCATTTTATGAACGTTTTTCTAAACTGCAACTGATTGGAAATCTTCCTCTCCTTTACGATACCCAAGGCACCCCCCTACTGTAGTGTACGCAAAGACTAAGAGGGCAATCCATATCTCACAGACCATCGCCTGGGCAGACGATAGATTTACCAAGGACCCAACTCTTTAACATCACACAAACTCACAGTCATATCAAGAACATAATTATCGTCCATGGCCTCAGGGGGTTTCCTCCATTAAGTTGGAGTCGCTTAGGTCGAGTCTATTGAGTGTCTATTGTGGTTTTAAAATTCACTACGTAAATAGTAATATTTTTATTTTCCACGTAGAAAATACTGTACTGACAAAGACGCATCAACTGATGTTCGACCACGTCAGTCAGCTCTCCTCCCCCCACTAGCATAGTTATCGATGCCGCGTGTATGCCTGCAATAATGCACTGTATACACGTCGAAGACAAATGGTAATATGCGGAGGAGGGGACCAGACCAGAGCAATGACTGAAAAAAAAAAGCCTACATTAGTAGCAATGAGCAAATGGTCCAGCCTGCCCCAAAATGCAATTTCAACACCTGCACATGCACGGGTGCAGGCGTGCACTTTCATATACGCTGATACGCACAATACACACACAGAGCCCCGGTATGGTAGCTATAGAGCGCGTGATGCTTTTGCTAGACAGCGAATCAACCCCAACAGGTTAGACAGGGACTGATATGAGTGGCGCCGCAGCTCGTTATCCACGCATGATTAATTTCGCTCCCTTCAACACGCGAGGTGGCTCGCCTTGTCAGACATGACTAAATCCTCGATTTTCTGGAGGTGGTCTCACGATGGCACGAATTATTGGTTGGCCGGGCCTGCTGAACAGACCCCGTACTACTGGGGCCGCCTGGACAATGTCTGTCCTCTCACTGCTCACCGATGGGGCTTGGGTTCCCCCGTCCGCGTAGAGATGTGTGATTGAGCTCAGGAATACGTGACTTTCTCCCCTATGGTACAAAGTATCCAAGGGTCAAGAGTGAGCTGTACGAATCAACCTCCCTGGTAAACTTCTACGCCAGCCATAGTCGCTCACTCTCCGCCCTTACTTCAAGTTGCTGTTGTACAAACTGTCCGCCAACGCCAAATAGCTCATGAGAGGTAGAATCTGTATGTTACCGGCAGGGCACGCTACGTACTAACACGGAGTAGCAGATCAAACGAGGCAAGCCCTCTAGCATCTACGATGTTGTTCTGTGCGAACTGTCGAGATCCTGCGCCCAAGCGGACCGAAAGAAAGAAAAGAAAACCCGTGAATCATACGACAGCTCTTGTGATCGATCCGATCATATTTCAATATCTATGCATCGATATACACACGAGGAGATAAGGGGACAAAGCCAAGGGAGAGAAACGTGATTTTGCGCACCTTGAACCTGCTGTCCACCTTGAGTTCGAGCTCGTCCAGTACAGGCGTCCGGCTTGGCAGAGCTTCTCACGACGCTGCCGCCTATGAAACCTCCGAGCGCGGTCAATTCATGCGCAATGGTCTAGAGAGCCTCGGTTGCGTTGGATGCGCGCGACTAGTTGGAAGATGTGCGACACGCCAGTGTTAGGACGCATGCGGGAAGGGGAAACTGGCCAAAGAGGAGCTTGGTGGGCTTGGCATAGAGCGATCGGGGTTGTCGAGGAGAGGGAGGAGGAGACTAGATGTAATCAAGTGAGAATGGCTGAGTGTCACATCTTTCTTGGCCTGCTGACGGAGAGAAAAAAATGAGTGGAGACCGCAAAGGCTACAACGTTGGCGTCCGCCGCCCGTGACGTGGGCTGAGGCCAAACAAAGGCTCTACCTCTACCGAATTGCAACTGATACAGGGCATGCTTGACCTGGGAGAATGCAGGCCCTTTCAGCTCTGGAGAAGGGTCACACACGCAGCATGACACGAGGTTCCACTACCTACCATACAAACACACCGAGATTTTCAAAACTCCGACACACACACCGACAATTGTCCCCTAAGTTGCAGATGAGGCTTCTCTTCATCACAACATCCTATATCAGGCTCGTATGATGTAATTGACGTTGGGAAGGAGTTCAAATTACCCCCAGCGTAACTTCGAAGCGACGTTTACAGTTTTTACTCGGCATCAACGCTGACAGCGCTGACATTTTGACGCATGGCAACCGCGTGTGCTTATCGAATAAGCGAAATATCAGCACCCGATGCCAATTGGAAATTACCATCATCAGCACCGTAACTCTGTAGGGCTAGTCTTTCAATGAAAAGTGCGTCGATTACGGGCAGAACGGGAGGAAGTCGGAGTCCAAGGAATGTCGTACATTCCACCCTTGTGCCAAGGTTTATCGCTGTTGCGCCCTGCCAGTGGTCAAGGCGCCCTTATAACGTGACGTTGAGGCGTGGAGTGCGTCGGTACCGGCGTAGGCGGCCGAGCATCGACAATAATCAATCTTACTTTGTGAGAGATTGATTGACCACAGATCCCTCTGGCCGAACACGGTGAGGTCTGGCAGTCGAGGTCCAGCTGAGGTTCACATCGTGTATGCATACCGGAAATACTGTGGTCATATACCGTACCGTTGCACTACCGACCAGTCTCAACAGTGGATTCATACGTGATATTCCACAGAGAAATGCGTTTCCGATAACGTCACATCGACTGCCACGGTTCAGAATAGGACTCTAAGAAGCCAGAACAGGAGCCAGTGCAATGGTAGTGACAGTCCATCAAAGGATAGATTAGGTCCGACCTGATCTGCAAGTCGGGATCTGCGAGTCGGGCATCAGGACAACCGGAACCCGGAATTTAAAACCTAGAAAGGAAATCAAAGTAGTCAACATTAAGGACTCACCGACTCACCGAGGCATCAAATCACTGCATACATCCGAACGTTTTCTGCAGGTTTCCAAAGTTTCCATTCTATGTGGATTTGTGATGTTCCCGGGAAATGGTACGAGGGCAAGTATTCCGGTCCCTGTGTAACATGCTGGTTTTCTGCCCATTTTCAATGGTCCCTCAATTTCTCAATTCTCAACCTCAGGCTCTGGGAACCAAAACCTCATCAATCGTTGATACCAGAGCCCTATCCCATTCCATTCCGTACTAAAGCATACACATACACGTGCTTCACCCCTATGACAAATTGTCTTCGAATTTTCACCTGAATCGGGGATCGAATGTTTGTCCAATTTTCGTGGGCCATTGAAAGACTGGAAAAGCGGTTTTATCATGGGCGGGTCAAACACACCGTATGCACGCGTTTCCCCGTTGTGTGTGCATTGAATCTATGCTAGGGAAATCTGAGGTAGAAAGGAAAGAAGTTTCGGAAGGCCGTTCAGTCCTCCATCACACACGCGTGAACCGAATAAGCTGGTTCCAAAACAAAACATTTATGGGTAACTTGTACGACGCCCAACCCGACTTGAAGGGTGCCCGGTGGCCGATGGGGGAGGGGTGAGGTGATGATGCCCTACTGCAATTTCATAACGTCAGTATCGGAGATCGTTTCGTAATGTCGTCACTACTTGCCAGTGGCCTTCTTTACGGGATGATATGATTTTGGTGTGATGTCGCCATCGTGTCGCAAGACACGTCCGCAAAACTTTGGCATGCGACGTCCCACCAATTAAGAGTATCTGTAACCACTACAGCTTCCCATCGTAAAAGGCAACTCCGCCATAGGTCGTGCTCTTCGCGTAGAAAATGTGTGATCAAATTGAGGTCTATGTGACTTTTCTCTCGTACAGTACAGGATATGCCATTGCATCCGAGAAATATGCCCAATGAGGAACTGTACACCGTGCCCACCCCTTCCCGTAAACTTCTATGTCACCCATATCCTCGCGCGCCTCCGTCGCTGTCGGCGACCCCTCCCTGATTTGCTACTGTACAAAATGTCTGGCCGGCCGTGCGTGGCTCACGACGCGTCGAATTCGTACGTTCCCTGTGGGGCACTCCATGCACCGACATTGCGGAGAAGAGGGTCGAGGGAGGCAAGCTCATCCTTGATGCTGTTCCGCGCGAACACGTCAAGGTCCTTCAGAAGCACCGAGATAATTTTCTGCGCGCAAAACAAACAAGAAAAGAAACAGCGAGTCGCACGATGTCAATGTCCATGCATCACACAGAGAGATAAGAGGGGATTAAAAAAAATGAAAGGGTGAAGGGGAGGGGGGGTTGTTGCGCACCTTGAACTTGCTGTCTACCTTGAGTACGAGCTCGCCCAGAGCGGGTGTCCAGCTCGGCGGGGGACTGTTTATCACGCTGCCGCCTATGGGGCCGCCGAGCGCGGTCGAGCCAAGCGCGACGCTCCAGAGGGCCTCATCCGCGGCACTCGTCGGCGCCTGGTTCTGGAAGAGGTATGATACGCCCGGGTGGGGCGAGAGCCCAAGCATGTGCTGCGATGCGTGCGGGAAGGGCGAGGGACCGAGGAGCTTTGCGAGCTTGGCGTAAAATGCGGAGAGTATATCGAGGAGAGAGAGGAGTGTCTGGGTGTAATCCAGCGGGAAGGGCTACGATGTTTCATTTTTCGGATCCGTCAGCACCTGCTATGTAGCCGGGTAACAAGGGAGCGATGTATTTACCATGTGCGGGATGGTGAGGTAGGTGTCGGATGTATCGGGCATACCCACAGGATAGTCCCCGACGCCCGTGTGCCGTTTTGGCGGTCGTTTCCAGAGACGCTAATGGTAGCAGAGCCGTAGGGTCAACAAAAAAAGACAGGCAGGCAGGGGGGATGTTGGGGCTACCATTTTGGGGCGGTCGCTGTCCTCCTTTGCCTGCTCGTACTCTGTGAGCATGTTAAGGGCCGAGCGCAAAAAGTCGGTCGGCTGTGTTATATCAAAGAGCGATGAAAGGGACATCGCGAGGATCGCAAAACGATGCGTTCTAGATGAATCGGCATATATCACAACCATCCTGACGAGGAAAGGAGAAAGGCTGGCGCACCTCTTCTTCATCGCTGTATTGTTGAACACGCGATCGAGCTCCGCACGCGACATCATGATCGTGTGAAACCAATGACTTCGTCTAGCAGCGCCATAGCGAAAGTGTGAACACCGTGCAGGAAAGAATTGTATCAGGGAGGAGGGAGGGAGAGAAAGAGAGTGAGTAGGCAAAGTATAGACAACCAGACGTCGCACACGTACCCGTCGTGTACGTTCCTCATATAGGTGAGGGTGATGATACGCTTCTGCACCAAATCCCGCAAATACTCGACCGTCGCACCGGGGCTACCGCTGCTGCCCATGCCCGCACCAACAGGCGGAAAGAAAGGACTGGCCGACTCGGCGTGCAAACTCTGAGCGTCCCACTCACGCGCCATGGGCGTCGCTGCCGCCGCAGCCGCCGCAACGGCTGTGGGAGCCGCTGTAGCTACGACTGGGGCTGCGCCTGATGGTTGTTGTTGCTGCTGTGGCTGTTGTGCGTGGTGGATGCCGAAGGGGGGAAGAGCGGGCGTGGAGGTGCCTGATGCGCTGGGCGTTGGGAGGACACTGGAGGACGCTGAGGTGGGCGGTGGGGGGAGCGGCGAGGGGGCCAATACAGAGGGTCCTGGGGGCGAGAGCGGTGAAGTAACATGAGGGTGGGGGTGGACGCCATTCATGTTGCCGCCGGCGGCAGCGGCAGCGACAACAGCGGAGACGCCAGTGTTGCCATTGCCTGTGGCGGCGCTGCCGTTAGCGTTGTTGACGTTGGCGTTGTTGTTGACGTTGTTGCTATTGGCATTATTGGCGCCGGCGTTGCTGCTGCTGGTTGAGGATTTGAAGGAGGAGAGGAGGTTTTGGGCGGAGGATTTGCGGCGCATCGAAGGGCGGAAGGTGGTAGGTTGCGACTCTGAATTCGAGGGGGACATGTGAGCTCGGTTCGGCGTGGGGGGCGTTCGGTTCGGGTAAGATAGAGTGCAAGAAGGTATCGATCAATTCGATGGTATCATAGCAGGGAAGCGGTCGGGAGCGTGCGTTGCTTTGAGAGCTGATTCAATTTGATTACAACAAAAAACACTCGCTCGCTGCGATCCGAAATCTTATCAGTCCCACCAACCTTCCTGTCACAATCTCTTTCTCTTTTCCCTTTTTTTTTTTCACTCCAACACCTTCAAGCAACCATGGCAGATATCAACGCCATCGCACAGCAGTTTACTACTTTCTACTATCAAGCCTTTGATGCCGACCGTGCTAGTCTCCGGGCCCTCTATGTCTGTCATCGTTTTCCGCATCTCGGTCGGCCGACATCTGGCACTGATCTATTTTTTTTTAGCGCGATTCATCTATGCTCACTTTTGAGGGTGCCCAGATCCAAGGTGTTAGCGCCATAACCGATAAACTGACGGTGAGCCCACGTCCCCCGATTCAACTGTGCTCGACGGATTGATCTTACCGCTGTGCAGGGGTTGCCGTTCTCGAAAGTGCAGCACAAGGTGACGACGCTCGACGCGCAGCCCTCTTCCCCGACCCTTCCATCGCTCATCGTGAGCGTGACTGGCCTGCTCGTGGTGAGTGGTAACGAGCGTTATCACCTGAGCCACTCTATCACCACGCACGCTCATCATCACCTAGGTCGACGACAGTCCTAATCCACTGCAGTTCTCTCAAGTGTTCCATCTTATCCCCGAAGGCGGGAGCTACTACGTGTACGTACACCTTCATTCCATCGTGGAACCTTGACGAAGTGACCTTATGCTTTCTTTGCCGGTCTAGGCTTAACGACATATTCCGTCTCAACTATGGTGCTTGATCGTGTGGGGAAGGAAACTGATGGGTCGAATGTAGATATGTATCGTTGAGCGTAATGTTCCTTTGGTGCCGAGTGTGAGAAGTATACCTAGAAAATGAATGTCATGAAGCAGACATCTCAGGCAGCAGGGCGCAGGCTCTAGCTCTATCGATTTGGATCGATAAAATTAACTCGCAAGCTTACGGGCGCGCAATCACCTAAACCGTATGATCAGGGCGGTTAATGGGTTGCGTCATTCGTGAGGTGTTTAGCGCACACCAGATACGTCTAGCATAGAGGGATAATGCCAACAAGAGTGGGAGAACAATAGCTAGACGAGGTGTGATTACAGGGTAGTGGTATGTACGAGTAAGGGCGCCCGCCAAATCGGGTAGAGACGTCTAGCAACAGCCACCGCCGGCCTTTGCGCTCGCATCAACGCTCGGCGATACGGTAAGGGTGTCGCCCGAAGAGGGCTTAATCGGGTCCGCGCTCTGTTCAAGCTGCTTGCTTGACACGATGCGGTAGATGTCAGTGAGGATCGTCTGGAATGCTGATTCGACGTTTGACGCATCCAGCGCGGACGTCTCAATAAATGACAGCCCATTCTCCGCTGTATTCGGTCAATCGGTGAGTCAGCTCACGGCTCCCGGACCCGAGAGAGGGAAGCCCAAAACGCACCTGCGAAGGACTTCGCTTCCTCGGTCGGCACAGCACGGAGGTGCTTAAGATCGCTCTTGTTGCCGACTAGCATAATGACAATGTTCGAATCTGCGTGATCACGCAGCTCCTTGAGCCAGCGCGTCACGTTGACGTATGTAGCGTGCTTCGCGATGTCGTAAACAAGCAGTGCACCAACTGCACCACGGTAATAACTACAAGGGAATAAATTGTAGCCACCGAGAAAGAGTAGGAGGGAGGACGTACGCAGCGGTGATGGCACGGTATCTCTCTTGGCCAGCTGGTCGGATAAGGGTGTGGGGATTCAAGACGGTAGAAAAGAAGGACGATTGAGCGCACCAGTATCCCAAATCTGTGCTTTAAGAGTCTTTCCATCAACAGTTATTGAGCGGGTTGCAAACTCGACGCCAATCGTTGACTTTGTCTCGAGATTAAATTCATTGCGTGTGAATCGTGAGAGCACTTGGGAAGAGGGGTAAATATAGAGTGGCTTAAACGAGAAGGCATTCCAAACATACGATTTCTATCAATATAATAGGGAGTGTGAGCCAAAGTGAGACAAAAGACGAAGGAACTACTGACGATTTTCCGACGCCTGAGTCACCAATCAGGACAACCTGCGGAATAGTGCACGAGTAAGCACACATCCCAGATCACAAGAGTGACCACGGACCTTGAAAAGATAGTCAAAATTGCTTCCTTCGGCCATGAGAGTTGAAGATATAAAAAGAAGTTCGGGTAGATGATGGAAGGGGACGAGAATGGGTGGTGAATCGGTAGCAGAGCAGCGCAGGGCAACCCGACCAACCGATTCCCTTTCCCTTATGTAAACACAAATGGTAATGGATTTCTCCGAGCGGAGATTCAATCTGTTAACACAAGCACGGTTCAACTTCGGATGAATGAAAATCGAGACGAGATGAGTTTAATTCGAGTTCAAGTTCATCAATGTATTTTGACCTCCCTTTGAGCTTGTGGTGCCATCACGCATCACGAATGTGTGATAATGAATACTTTTGTGCCGACGTGTGCACCTTATGTAATCAGGCATCGTCAACTCGGCCCGGACCGCGAGGGAACAGAATTCCGAGTCGTAACCCATCCATGCGCATCATCTTCCGCAGACGCTTCCGGCCTCCACGACGCCTTTCTTTCCTCTTCTTTATCATTAGTCTTGCTCTCTTTGTCGCACCGACCACCGCGCTATGGCCTTTTCCACCAAAGCGCTTCTCGGGCAACGCGCTTGTCCCTGCCGGGACACTTGGCCTCGACGATGGCGATGGCAGAGTAATAGCATTTGGTGATTTCAATGGCGACCATTTGTGCGTATTTTTCGAGTACTAGCAAGCTCGGGATAGTCGGATAACTCTTTGTTAGTATGGATGTCATGACGCTGGCCTCGGACCAACGAACCATCTCCGTCTATCTCTGGAGTCACGGCGAGTACACAACAGAACCTGACCCAGTCGTTTATTCACCGCCCATGTAGATGACTTCTCCTTCCGCCGTTCAGCATCTTTTCGTCATCCGCAACGCGTTTACAATGTTGTCCCCGGCGACTATACTCATGATGGCAGACTCGATGTACTGGTCATGGCACAAAGTGCATCAAATCAACAATTATCGCTTTCCATATACACTTCCATGCAGAGTGGTGGCTTCTGTGAGTTGTTTCACACCCTCACCGTGCTTCTTTGCTTAAAAATCGTATAGACATGAACCCAATTGAACTCCCACCTTCAACCCTAGCCCAACCCATTCCATTTGATAGCGATGGTCAGATGCGGATCGACCTTCTTGGTCTCCAGCCAGGAAGCCCTCAACTCAAGATGTGGAAGAATGTCTGGAACGTCACAGATCCTTCCGGCCCGCTTTACGAAGTGTGAGAGTCCTTTGTATTCTACTCTGTTAGAGCCACATCAACGTCTTTACCAGTGACGATGCTCCATTTTCGGGAGATCAGTGTCGCATTGCGAATCCGCATAGTAACGCTGCTGTGGACCTCAACGGAGACTGCGTAGCCGGTCCGCATTCCTGGTTTTTTGAACTCGTGACCTGGTGTCTGATCGGATCTCGTAGATATATTCCTCGTCTGTGATGATGGCTCTGGGCAGAAGTCATTCCAGGTCTGGGTCAGTAACCCCAATGCCGGGTTCGCCCTCGCCCAGAGTGGGCCGCTTCCCGCCGGTACTCAATCCATCGTGTTCGCTGACATGGGTACTTGCATCTACTGAGACATTGTTGTCGCCGAACTGACTGCCCTATTCAGACCGGGATGGGACCATTGACCTCCTGATTACCACCTGCGCCTCAGTTTCCAGTTCCACCGGACTCGGGTCGAGTTGCGCGCTGAACATTGCTTATAATACGCAGCTCCCATTGTGTACCTCATCCTCTTTCCCCTTACCAAGCGATCCCGCCACCGCGACTCCATGTCGCAGCCCCGCTACGTTATGCGTCGCAGATCCGAACTTTTCCTTCTCTTTTTCAGGCCCGGTACGTTCTGTATTACCTCTTAAATCCCTTCTGACTTATAGCTGGTTGGAATATAAGAACTATGTGAGCGTTCCGGTTCCCGATCTTCTGCAGGGCGACGCAAGGCTCTACGTCCTTGACACGTCGTTCTCGCCACCACAGCCTATCCTTCCGCGCACGGGAGACGCCAACCTCGACGGCTTTCCAGACCTCCTTCTGATCACAGAGGGCCGTGTGCGTCTCCTTATCTCCACTCCGTGTGCACGTGGTGTCGCGGGATGCGCAGCACCAGGTGCACGACGCGGATGGCGTGAGCTGCGCAAAGGCGCAGACGCGCTCACTGGAATTAGGGACGCTCGGGTAGCCGTTTTCGTCGACTTGGACGAGGACGGGACGCTCGATGTGATGGTGCAGCGAACGGGCGAACAGGGTGCGGGCCGGACACTGTTCGTACAGAACAACTTCTATTACGACGCCTTCTTCATGAAAGCTATTCGTACGGGCATTTTCTATCTGACTCTCCGTCGCATCTGACCACTTTGATTTCCGCACCTCGGATGGATACAGTCCTGAACGGGGCATGTAGCTCGGGTTGGTGCCAACCTGAGAATAGCAGTCTTCCGCGCTACGCTGTGAGTTTCTTTCCTACATCCTTCTGCTGAACGATTAACACAAACAATCATCACGCGAACTTCGTATATAGCCCTCTGGCGCTAGCACGTTAGGCGTCAGCTACAAATACACGATCCTGGACAATTCAGGCGGACGCTCAGCCGCGCAAGTCCCGCAGCTCCCGCAGACGTCGTACCAAGCTCTGAACACCCCATACGCGTTCTTCGGTCTCGGCCGGACGAACAATTACATCGAGAACCTGTTCGCAGGTGCAACGCGCGGACGCGTCGCCGCGCTCGAGATGGTGATACCGAACTCGAAGCTCGTGATCAACCCCGGCGCAGAGCCAGACGAGTGGCACAAGGAGCTGTATCTGCGCCCTGGACAGTGGATCCCTTGGGTGGGCGTGACCGTCGTGGGTACGATGGTGGCGCTTTCTGGTGTCGTGCTTGTGCTGCATCTGAATGAGAAGGTACGTCTTCAGCGCTCTCTGGGTTCGCGCTTTGTAGATGATTTCGTGTGTTGCTCAACTGTCTCCTTTTTCGTGTTCTTGGGACCTAGCGGGAGGACGAGCTGGAGCGGCGGCGTGCATCGCATCATATCAACTTCGACGCGCTATAATGACATATCTAATTTCTTCTATCTCGTGTATCCTTGGCGTGCTATTGTAGTCTTCATATCACAGATTTAAGTCATATGGGAACCAGGATCATTAACAAGAGGCAATCCATTTGTTTTTATCTCGAAATCATACCTCCTGATGAACTCCAAGACTGGGAGGGTCCTTCTCGCACCTGGCTGCTTCTTTTTCTGAACAAAACACCGACGAGTCTTTCAGTGACAATTGGATCTCATTCGGCATTGTGGCGCACTTCGATCCCTACATCGCATTACTGGACATAGCGGACGGTAAGTGGCCGTAGAATATTGCCAACTGTTACTGTCACATACGCCACTTCACCCAACTGATGATTTGGCACTTGCCGCCAGTATCAAAATAGGCGAAGTCCTCTTCCGCACGTTTAGACACGTAGAAAACACTGAATATCTCAATGCGTCGATTGCTGTCCAACGTGTTGCCCTCAATTTGCGAGGTGCTCATTGGAGACGCATCTCCATCGTTGAACGTTGAACGTTAACGTTGAACAGCTGATTTCATCCTTGCGTCTCAGGTTCATGCCGTCCGGAGCCAGAGAAGGCTTCGACGAAATCATGCAACTATACCCAATCGCTGCCACCATGGATTGGCGACGGTATCTCATAGATTCTTCATCTCGTGCCGATGGACGGGAATTCCAGACACCCGTCTATAACCATCGCATACCAGAATGTCACCTATCAATACGAGACTCCCTTACCTTTGCCGCTACCCTCCAAACACAGCATTTCCGTCTCGTCACTGCGCTACGATTATGAGACTCTCCCATTGGACTATGCATCATTTCAGATCGACATTGGTCATCTTACGCAGGGCATCAAGATTCTGGAACAAGGGAGATGTCTGCTCTGATCTCAATTGCGTGGCCTCCGCACCTCAATAGGTCTCCTTCGCAAACTCGGCTCGCATTTAGCTGCTGCAAGCCAGTAGTTAGTGCTCATATTTCTCCAAGATAAACTTGGCCACCAACCGACAACTGGGAATCATGCACCATAATGAACATAGTTCACCCAACGCTCCAAATTCATCCCTCTCCCTCTCCTTCTCCGTAATCTCACCACAGCGTCTCGAAGTGCCTCTGCCGTTCTCTCATGATAATACACCCCTCGCTTCCCGCCGGAGAACACCAACTTGTAAAAGTTCCCCGCGAGGTCCCGCCCATCCGTATCAGCCATGGCCCACATCGTCCCAACCACGCTTCGGAATCCGCAGTATTGCATCGCAGCAGCAAGATGCAGCGCTTCATCGGCCGGGCTCTGGTCGGTCAGTTCCGCAGTGTGACAAGCCGCCAAGAATGCAAATTCAGCATTTGGAAGTTGAGATTGTACGATGTCGAGCAACGACAGGGGCTTGCCTTGGTAAAGCTTGAAAGAAGAGTCGAATGGCTTGCCGGGCTCAAGTAATCCGTGGCACACAATATGGACGAACTGATGATCCCAGAGGCGTTCTAGCACGACACCAGGTGTCGCAGCTGCTCCAATGAGGGTTGTTGCCCGAGAACAGGCTCCCTGTACCGCTTTCATCTCTTCCAATGCCCGTACCATGGACGCATCTGGCTGTACAACGAGAAGCATCGAAGGCTTTTCGAAGGTTTGTGAATTGGTCTTGCGGGATTCGATGAGCGCCAACAGAG
>Ga0307512_10002095_pt1 | contig 26222 bp, 20 predicted proteins | sample 14_EM_MG_FD_200267 | JGI IMG/M metagenome (GOLD analysis project Ga0307512, IMG submission 200267) | Populus trichocarpa ectomycorrhiza microbial communities from riparian zone in the Pacific Northwest, United States - 14_EM | ecosystem: Host-associated > Plants > Roots > Unclassified | place... | reverse complement strand
AACTCACAGGCTGTCGAATCAAGCCATTGGTCTCAAGTTAGTCGCCATCCAGCTGCGACCTGTCACGGAGAAACTCACAAGCTGTCGAATCAAGCCATCGGGCTCAAATTAATCACCATCCAGCTGCGACCGGTCACGGAGAAACTCACAGGCTGTCGAATCAAGCCATCGGGCTCAAATTAGTCACCATCCAGCTGCGATCAGTCACCGAGAAACTCACGGGCTGTCGAATCAAGCCATCGGTCTCAAGTCAGTCACCATCCAGCTGCGACCGGTCACCGAGAAACTCACGGGCTGTCGAATCAAGCCATCAGGCACAAGTTAGTCACCATCCAGCTGCGATCGGTCACCGAGAAACTCACTCTCTGTTGAATCAAGCCATCGGGCTCAAGTTAGTCACCATCCAGCTGCGACCGGTCACGGAGAATCTCACTCTCTGTCGAATCAAGCCATCGGTCTCAAGTCAGTCACCATCTAGCTGCGACCGGCCACGGAGAAACTCACGGGCTGTCGAATCAAGCCATCGGGCTCAAGTTAGTCAACATCGAGCTGCGACCGGTCACGGAGAAACTCACTGGCTGTCGAATCAAGCCATCGGGCTCAAGTTAGTCACCATCCAGCTGCGACCGGTCACGGAGAAACTCACTGGCTGTCGAATCAAGCCATCGGGCTCAAGTTAGTCACCATCCAGCTGCGACCAGTCACGGAGAAACTCACTCGCTGTCGAATCAAGCCATTGGGCTAATGTTAGTCACTATCCAGCTTACCCCAGACGAGGAGAAACTCACTAGCTGCCAAATCAAGCCATTGTGCTGATGTCAGGCACGCATCATATGTTGCAATCTATTGGTGGTGACTCACATCCTTATGATTAACTACATGAGTGTGACTTGGTCATAAAGCATTGCAAAGTTCAATATTTGAGAATATGCTCACTGGCTATTGTCGTTTTGAACCGTCCGTCTCCGGTCAGACGAACGTATCACATCGGGATTCCTTTGGGGGATACTTACCGACTGCAGCATGTCGCAATTAATTACGATTAGTGACACCTTCTCAGGGTTCCAAGGAGTCTCGGCGAAGCTTACCCTCTTACGAACCATACCCCAGCGTCTAGGTTAATCACACTTGCTCTGCTAGGTGGCGATACTTTGTGCAATACTCACTTACTATTCAACCCAATGCATGACTCTGGTTAGCAATACAATATCGAAACACGGAATATTCATATAGAAACTCACCTGCTATAAAAGCAAATAATAGTCAGTCGGTTAGTTAAAATTGCCACGTGCAATAGTCGGCGGCTTACTCACTATTACATTCAGCACGCATCGTTAATTAGCCACGCACGCTTAACACGTAGAACCAGTTGCAACTTACAGACTATTGAATCAAGTCATTGATAGTCGTCAACCTTCCACCACCCGAAGAATGAACAGATTGAAGAAACTGACCGGCTGTCATATGAATTGCGTGAGCCTCACGTCAACTATTTATACCGTGGCTGTGACAATATGCAGATGGCGAGGAGAAAACATACAACTTCTTAAGCGATAGTTCAAGTGCTGTCACATTATTACAATCCGGTATTCTACTTGTGGCTCCCTGTTCCACTAGCAGCTTAACAATGACCTCATCCTCCTTCTCCACCGCATAGTGCAGCGCTGTTCTCCCCGAATTGTCCTTAGCGTCCTTGTCAACATTGAGGCCAAGAATTAGTCCAGTAGCCCCCGGGAGCCCTTTCTGCACTGAAATCATCAAGGGCGTCTTCCGTTCGGCATGACGATCGTCCTGTGTACACGTAAGCAATAATGCATTTGCGACCTGAGATAGCTTAAGTTCTGCAGCGACGTTGAGGGTATTGTATTTGATGTTCTCAGAGGCTGTTTGTTGCTTGTTAATAAGGATTATTTTTTCATGGTTGGGGCCAACGCAAAAACCGATAAAATTTCCAAAAAAGTATGATGCTTGATGATTAGTCAACTGTCGAACCAGTGTGGTGACAAGTTCTGGGATGCTATTGTCCTGGTCCCAGCGGTCTCGGTATTCTGTGATATAGCGAAGTGCATATTCGATCAATGTCCACTCATTCAGATATTCAGCATAGGCTCGAAAGTCTTTCGGACTCCACTCCTCGGCTTTTGAGAACCTATCTCGCAACATGCGGCTCGTGAAGCAAAGCATCAGATATTGAATAAGCGGAGTAGTTATCGCTCTGTTGGACGCTTCATCGCTTATCTCAAACTTTAAGTTCGACGCATTTGGGATTCTCCGGATCAAAAACTCGCGAGCAGTTTGGTGCATAAGTTGAACCGTTCCATCTCCTGCAAAAGATATTAATGTTGTGATGCAATGGCCTATCTAAAGACATACCTTTGATTTCCAAAAAGTTACCTCCACAGTGCTCAATTCGCCTCACGATTGCACTTGTTCTGTATTGTTGAAATTCTTCAGCATTGTTGTGATCATCCCGTATAGCAATAGCATCACACAGTTCTTCAACTGTTATAGGTCGAAGTGCGAAAAGAATAAATCGGAACAGCCTTATTCCGTCTTGAATATCGAGAGGACGTCCATTCTCTAGTCTCTGGAAGATAAGGCTGTAGAGTTCCTCCAGTTCTCTAGGAAGGCTTTTTAGACGATTAAAGACTTCAATATTTGTACAGCCAGTAGCATAAGGGAGTAGTTCCTTTTTAATTAATGCCACCCAGATGAATACACCTTGGGCATTTTGTGCGATATAATTCGTGGCATCACTAAGGGTTTTTTCGTTTAAGCCGAGATCTCTTTTGAGGAAATTATCTGCAAATCTGCAAATATCGTCCCTATTCTCATCTTGTATTCGTATCACTTGGTGTTCACCAATGTGGTCTTTGAAACCGACAAGAGGTCGGCTCGCGAGGAATGCTTTTATGTTGCAAGGATTTGCCTTCGAGCAAAGGTCACAGAGCAGGTCGATGATAGTACGTCTGTCATCTTCCTCAGACTCATCCATCGCGTCAAGAATGAGGTACAGAGGCTTGGTGGAGGGATTCTTCGCAAAAGAGGACAGAACTTTTTTCAGCAAGTTGTAAGGCCATTCCAAGAGGTTGCAACGTTGAATATCCCGGAATTTTGTTTGGAAATGAAAAAAAGTTGATTCGTCCTGCTCCAGTACATTGTACAGAATTGACCGAAGCATGTTGACATGAGTATGTTCCAATTTTGTTCCGCGGTAAGTGTAGAAGTACCGGGCCACAGTACTTGAGCGCACATTTGGCTCCTTCTGGACGAGGTTTTTCTCGAAATATTTTGCTAGAGTGCTTTTGCCGCTCCCTGGTTTCCCTTCGATGTATAGAAGGCTGGAAGTCTTCGACGCCGACCATTCTATGTATTTTGGGTGTACCCAGAACCATTCCAACGAACCGTGATACTCTTCCGAAATTTTTTCATACCGTGTATCGTCATGTTGAAGTAAACGAAGGCACGCTGGATTAGTTAGTTATGATCTAGACGTGAGGGTGGGAACATATAAACCCTTTCGCTCCTTGTCGTATTCGATGCATACTACTCTGTCAGACATATTCTGGAAAGAGCTGTGTCGGCAGGTTAGAAGAGCCGTAATCTCCGGTACTGCCTCCATAATAAACTCGACGAAGCAATCAATAACGTGTTCCCACAAGCCATCGACTATGATCGACAATTTTCTAATCCCCGCTTGCTTGAGGGCACCGGCTAAAGCGGCAATTAGCTCAACATCCGGCGCATCTAGAATTTTCTTGATGGTAGTGTCTAGCGGATCATCCTTTCGGAAATCCGGCGATTGTTGCTGAAAATGTCCGCTTACTAGGGTGCTGAGGAAAGCAGCTGCGATAGAGTTGGCCTTTCCAGCACTTGAACAATAGACAATCTGATGAAGGAGTGTGTGAGTGAGACTAGTCGAGCGAGCCTTTGTTGCGGATGAGCTAAAAAAGTACAAGACCGGACCATTTGCTCCAGAGGCCTTCTCCTGGTGAATAATGTGCGAACAAACCTCTGTCATCCCATGGCCGAGTGGCGCACATAACAGCAGCACCCGTGGGGCATCAGCTGATTCCCATTGCGTAAAGTCGATGTTCTTGGAGATCCAAAAATTCCCTGGCTTGTTCCGGTTGAATGGCGAGATCGTGGATCTATACACGTCCTGGTCGATGATAGACAACTGCTCGGAGAGAATATCCCAATCAATCGTTTGAACTAGATGCGGTTAATTATGAGAATCATATTATATCTTATTGGAGCAAGATTGTTACCTAATCTTTCCAAGTCTCCTTGGGCTCGAACGTGTACCGGAGGGTGACGTTGCGTGGGGTGGTAGTGGATATCGCCTGAATATTGGTGTTAGTTAAAGGTGCTGCCCTATCGCAAAACAGAAGATTAGCGCACCAAATCTCACTTGCCCACTAATATTGAGTTCATTGTGCACGGCTCCATCGTAGGTACTAGAGTCGTTTACAATATTGTTGCTGTCCGTCGTTTCCGTATTTCCGTTGTTGCTTATATTGCATCCGGCAATAGCGTCCGATGGCCGATTTGTCGGCCTACTCTGTGGTGGATCCGGCTGCTTGTGTTTTTTTCTTCCTTGTCCAAAAAAAGACATCTTGAAATTTGGCCGAAATTTGTCGAATAAAGTCAAGTACAAAAGATATGCTGTGTTTCGGGTAGTTAGGAGTGCAAAATTGGGATCTGGTGGGTTGCGTTGATATTCTGACGTTGCGGGGTGGGATTTCAACGGGGAAGGTAGGTCAAACATGTGAGTTCGGATTATTGGACATTTTAAATCTGACGGAAAAAGGTGGATCGTACCAACTAATCCTTCGGTGGTAATCGTACATTCACACATTAGTCCATGCAGCTTTGACTTTGGGGCTTGGCGGTGCGACGTCATCCAAATTTATCCTCTTGCATGAGTGAATGAGTGTGTTACAAGGATTATACACCAACAGTTCAAGCCCTTTTCGTCATCATGCAATGCAGTTGTCGAGTGGTGGTGTGAAAACAATGTGTTCATGTGAAGCACTCATGCATGCTCCTCACCATGTTTTTAGCTAGCTACAGTATTCTACTGGATCCAGGATTGTAGAGTACGTACTAAATATGCAGGTTGATGCATGAGGCCAGCCCACGTGCGCATCATCATCCGGTCCATTCCGGTTTTTGTCGCAAATCTTAGCGAGATTACGTATATTCGGATAATAGGCAAATGAAAATTGCAGTGCTTGTGAAGCATACATGCTCAACGCCAGTTTTGAAAGTGTCGTATTGAGTGGACGGATCTGTCTTTTTGTAGCTCGTACAGCTTACATACCTAACTTCAACATCCGTTGTATTCACCTTGTTTAAAGTCGCATGGCACATTTGCAAACCGGAGGCTAAATTAACAGCGGGGTCGTACACCAACTTTGTATGTGATTGGGCAACAATCACATTTTCATTTCTCACTGACCTGAGCGATCAGATCAGATCGCCAGCGACGAGGGCCTGCCAGCACATATGATCTGATGATCGAAAGTCATGCATTGTATTGGAGTGTGATACCAGGATTCCGATTCGTTTAAAACTAACAGACAGGAAGAGAGCTCGCCCAGAGGTGTGCATTGCAGCATGCATGCCCTAGTCCGATGTGAAAAGATACTTATCATATTTTGAACTTGCAAAAGTATCCAAATTTTATGTGATGCAATCGTGTTTGTCTTGAGTTGAATAATGGTTGGCGCGTTGCATCCGATCAAACTGGGCCTGAACTCAAATCCATAACCGCCCACCCAAATAAGTCCGCAAGTTTGGTTCTAATCATGGTGTCTTATACACGAATTGTGCATAACTATGCCCTTTATCACCTCCCGGTCTCAGTTTAACGATATCTCTAATATTGGGTGAGTGGTTCTTGGATAACAGAGTTTTTGGTACATTTTGTAGAGGTGTAAAATGAATCTTAGCAATATCGTAAATCGAGGACAAGGAAGCAAAAGAAGGCCCATTTATATATGTTTTCTATATAGAAAACTTTGTGATTGGAACAAAACTCACCAACTTAATTAGACTTGTATTGATTGAGGTAGCGAGCGAAAGGTTTCTGCTTAGCTACCAACATCTTTGCTTTGACTACAGCAAAAGGAGAGATAGACTTAGTTATTGTGAGCTAGCTACCAGATTTGTTATAGGAGAAATATAAAGGAGAGACTCGGTACATAGAGAGATGCATCCTTTTGCGCGCGCGAAGATAACTTTTCTTCCCTTGAAATTATTGAGTCCGTACAAGTTCATAGACTGCAATTTTAGTCTAAGATCTCATGCACATATTGATCCTCATTTCCCAGTCACCCTTGCAATTGCTTTACCCTCTTATTGTAAGATTGAAGGCGGAGCCAAGTGCTCCAGCGACTCGCATTGGAAAAACCTCGGCACTCAGCTTAGTACCGGTGAGTATGAACTCGAATCAAAAGTCATCGACAGCCATCTCAATGGTCCGGGGCGACTAAAGTCTTTCAGGGCCCGACATCACGGTATCGTCCTGGGTTTCATTTCTGCGGCCTGGTCCGTCTAGGGCTGAATTCTTGAACTCTAGGGCCCCGTACGGGTATCTATAGGGGACCGGTGGCTACCGGAAGTGTGCATCCGGTGCCGACACCTGTAGTAGGATTTAAAATTGGCACTGGTGGATGTTGTGATGCCGGTGATGGGCCTTAAATTTCCCGCGAAACTACCAGTGGTAAGCCTTAAAACTTGCAACTGTCGGTGCTGTGATGTTGGGGATAAACATGGATACGAAAAATAGTATAAATAACATGATTTCCACCTCTTTTCAAAGTCGAATCTGTATGTCACTGTACGTCATGGACACTACGGGCCCTGTACGGGTCTAGTCTAAAGATATTTTACTCTGGTCTCAAGCGGTCTAGATTTCTGTGCCTGGTGATTTACAACCCCGTCAGGGGCAGTTACTTGCCTGGACCAGACGGACTATTGAGATGCCTGATCATCGATGCATTCGTCCTATGAGGTCTGTGGGTTTCCGTCCGATCTCAACATGTTCTATACATTTCTATACAATGCTATACATACTTTCACGTTCAGATCTCCGATTTATAGTATCACCAAGATTATTGTGTGGCATTAGTTTTAGCCAAACAAAACGGCGAAAACTTAACGAAAATCGATCGTACGCCGCAACAGCTCTCTGAGTATTAATGACATCATAAACCTGAGAGCTAGAGATGAAATTATGTATACAAAGCGTTGAGATCGGGCCAAAACTCGTGAATATTTTAAGCAGGCGATTTTTGACTTGGTTACCTAGAAGAATCATACAAGGTTCATCTTATGGGCGTTTACCCTACTAAATTCAATATGTTCTCATTTCCATGCTTTTTTCACAATTCTATGATAGCAGTCGACAGAATTGTTGAACGGATTTTCAGTGCAGTCATCACATAGTGTTGGGTTAGGGTTGAGTGGAAGAGCCGCAAACACTTTATCTCTTATATCCGTAGAATTTAGATCATTGAGAAGTCAATATACGCTTCACCAATTTGGCACCATTAGTCGCCGTACACTTCATTCCTCACCTGGATTTGGTCCAACAAGACTAGCGTTAATCACTCCCAGGATCATGGACATTAGAGTCGACAACATGGCAAGCATGAAGTTCAACGCTTGGAATAGTAAGGAGACAACTGTAGCTTTAGATGTGTGATTTGGAGGTGTCTCCTACTTTATTATATTAGTTTGGCGAATTGATAATCAACAAATCTGTGGAAATTGAAGTCAACAATGGGTCTTTGGCCGATGTTGATTCTGCATTGTTTTATAGCCACAATTGTTGACTATGGATTTGGCCCGGCGGCTTACGGCCCCCATTGGCCTCGCCTGCCCCCACCAGCCTCGCCTGCCCCCACCGGCCTCGCCTGCCCCCACCAGCCTCGCTTGCCCCCATCGGCCTCGCTTGCCCCTGTCGGCCTCGCTTGCCCCTGTCGGCCTCGCCTGCCCTCATGGCGAGGAGGACGGCTCGGCACTGGTACTCGGCATTGGGCTCCGGCTTTGGCAGTCGGCATTGGGTTTTCCTTCTCTCTCTTTTATATATAAGTCCATAGTTTTCCTTCTCTTTGGATAGACAGACAATTCATCTTCTCTTCTTCTCCACCATCTTCTCGTGTCAACAACAATAAAGTGAACAAATAGTGACAGCAAACCACAAATTGTTACGAATGTGATGACATATTGATATATATGAATCCCGAAACACGTATTGAACACTACACCATACGCTCAATTCCAACACCTACTCTAGTACGACGTCTTATATACCTATCGCATAGTGTAACATTGTTCCCCTTCCCCGCCTCTCTAACGAAAGAAAATTACAATAACGTATCCCGCATTTCACCCACATCATCACCGCCCACTTACCGCTCAATATCCGCATCCTATATATATCTCTTTACACAACTCCTCCGGCTCCAAATCACCTAATCTCTGTGCCGTCGAATTTTACCGTTGTACCTGTGTCTGTGAACCCCTAGGTATCCAATATCGTCCGCAATTCCGCATTTGAACGACTGACTTCTAAAGAACACGCACAGAATTGAAATGAGCAGGAAGAAATGGAAACCAAGAACACCAGTCAAGATCCATAGGCCGCGGGACTGTCGAGGAATTGTATATGACTGGAAGAGACGCATTGTCGCATTTCCAGCCACGTCACAAAAGTCCAGGTAGTGAATATAGTGAGCGATGAACAACGCCATCGACACCGTTTCCCAAGCCAATGAAAGCTGTCGCGTATCTATCAGTGCCCTTAGGAAGAGAGTTTCCACGAATGGATTGAAAATATTATTGATTTCCGCGATAGCACCAATATATGAGCCATTGGTTATTGTAGTTTGTATGTGGACATCTTCAAAACTACGCCGGTGCTGGAATGATGGAAGTGCTAAGATGCCGCGCTCTTGGTTCGACCTTGTATTCGGCCCATCCACTCCAAATTGCTTTTGCACAGCGCCTGTTCCATGCCTTACAGTAGCCCAAAATATTCCATTCGTGGGGTCCCATTCTGCAACTCGCTCCCCTTGACCAGCCATTAGTTTTGGCTCAGTATAATTGTGAGTCGTCTCGACCTCAATGTCTCCAGATCCCCACCCGGAATAAGTTGTGCAAAGACTGTGCATTATATGTGTCCGGCGGCCAAGACCGCTGCCGAATGCGTCCACTGGCGCAAAAGTCTGATTGGTCCATTCCGTGCCATCATAAGACTTGTCAACCAAATGCTGCGGACTATGATCGACCAAATTTGTAATGTTGGCCATTTCCCACGCATACAAGACCGACACGAGTATCCACTGAGAAGTTGGCACACCACCAGCGCACGCATGAGAACCGACCGAACAAAAATTCATGCATGTAGCGCTGAAGGTACAATTTTCTACCCCAGAAAAGTAAATGTCGCCTTTGTCGAACAGTGTCCAAGAGCTCTGAGAAAACAGCTGGTGGCTATAACTACCAGCCTTCACACTGTCAAACTGCCCAGAAAACTGAATCAATGCAGCGGTTTTGTCGTAAATTCGTATCGCTGATGAGAGAAATTTAGGAGCAAAGCAGACGGTTTGTGTGTTCAATACTCGCGCCGGTCCACGATAGGATGCTATAGTTGCTCGTTCGGCCTCTCGCAAAGGAAACAGCGCTCTAGTCACGTTTCCGGAGTCCACCAGTCCTCCAGCAGATTTGTTGTGATTGATAATGATCCGGTCAGTGGCAAATTCTGCGAAGACCGGGTATTGAATTGGCGAAGCCGTGAATAAGTTGCGGAATTCTTCCCTTTCGCTCATGGGTACGTTCTCGGGAAAGGTGAAATTGAGTTCCCTCACAGTATCCTGCGCAGGCCGAAGAACGAAGGCCTCAAAGTCGGAAAGAATTATCGTTGATGCAAATTGTGTGAGTACACCTGCCAAAGCGAGAAGCATCACCACCAATAACCCAAGGGGATTTTTCCCCATTTTGGCTCCCAAAATGTATGGCACCGCTATATCCAAGGGCCCAGCATTGGCGTATTGATAAATTGACATCATTCCAATATTATCCTCCGGAATCTGATCATATTCGAGAGCCAATGACGCCAGACAAAGACATACGAGTAGCACCTGTGCTCCGATGCAAATGCGCAATACCGCCGTACAGATAGTGACAAAGCGGGTCGTCCAGTCTTGATAGATGATTTCCGTCCATAGACCTTGTCGAGAAGACATGATTTCAACAGTGTTACAGTGCCTCCAGAATAGTACTAATAGAACCGTTACAAGTGCAATAACCAAAGTTCCCCCAGATAGTACCAGTACGTTGAATATGCCGAAACGCTTCTGGAATCGAGTATAAGGAGCCTCCAAGAGACATCCTCGCTCTGCATGGGCAACGGTAATGGTTAGTCATTGTATCTCGTTAGACTGTATGAGCTTACTAGACATGACTCAGGATCGTTGCTTTGCGGGCGCCGGACTTTATGTTATCCAAGGTGAAGGGATACAGACCGGCTAACTTTGCGATGTAAAGTAACAAGCCTTGCTCGTTCGATTGTGAGATTGGCAGGATATATAACCGCGCTCGCGTCCCTGTGGGAGGCTTCGGTTTTGCGGCTGAACTTAGTGCGGCTGAAACTGTGGGTGTCGCGTAACATACCCCTGGAAACTAGTAATACCTTGCATTTTGAGGCTGGATAGGATGTTTCACTGCAAGTAGAATATCAATAGCCGTACTTAGCGGTAACTATGATCCCTGGCTAGAGTAGTGTCAAACGTAATATTTAGTGGCATTGAAATCATGTGCAAGCGATAGAGAAGTAGGCACTATAGAGTGAATATAATAACCCTAATAACCCTACTGTACATCAGACGACCTAGACACGATATTCGAAAACACGAAAATTCACCCTGCCGAAATATCGTAAAATTTTGTTAGTACGTTATGTTTTAATCATACTGCATTCACTCTATCTTGAGTATGACCGTGCCCACTTCCCCTCCCACTCCGGATGGCCAGGTGGGGAGCTTCCCTCATTCTACCTTTCTTACCCTGAAACGAAAGCACACAATATTAAAAGAAAAGAAAGCGAAAGACTGCTAGGTACACTCTGCTCAGCGGAATATACACGCCCGAAGGACCCAGAGGCGAGTTACCGCCAGTTCGCCCTAACTTTGTGAGAGAACTAGCAGAAGTATGGAAACATATTTATCGGGGTACCGTGCAATCTCCACCCGTGTTCACTTGTTATTAAATGTAACTAGTACATACCAAAAGTTCCCGGACATCCCATTTCAAGCAACAATCCCAAACACTGTTTGCGGTACCAAGTGCATTTGGTCACGGTCATCAGATTGTGGAAATTTCGCACGGTCTCATTTTGTTTTTATGGCGGCTGGTCTGATCTAATCAATCTAGACACTGTCCGGGAACTTTTGATTGGTTGGAATTAACTCGGTCGGGGCTCCGAAACGACACTAGGGATAAACTCGGAAGGAGCAAAACGGAAGCGATGAAAGCTAAATATTTAGTTACATTCTTAAGCTAAAGAAATGTTACCGTTACTCGGACTTTACCTCTCGGAGTTTTAATCAAAGGCATCGGGGATTTAGCCAAGGTTCTCGCGCTTTAGGCTAGATAACCACAGGCCAGGTAAGGTACGATCCACCTTTCTTATATATATATGAATATCTTACTCTCGCTTTGTTCAATAGACAATTCAACATCTTTAATCGTAGATTACCCTCATCAACTCCCCACCTTTAAGAATTGAGATCACGTTGTGTATACATTTGATCGGGAAAACCCGGCATATATGCGAGTGGTGCTAGTGTGCAGTTTAGCGGCCTACAGATATGATAACATTGCATGATTAGCCCTCCGCCCCCAACCGCTAACACGGAATCCACCCTCTGCATCTCAGCAGCTCACCCGCCAGCCAGACAGCGTAGTAATGTTTACCTAAGCATGTGTAAAGTGTGGCAGGAACAGATTCATTCTTGCCCTGTATGCTTGAATTATAGTATCCGAATCAGGGAACGCCCCCGTTAGTCCGTGCAAGACTCAACATCTTTGTACAATCCAGGCTTTACTTGAAATGTACTACGGTACCTAGTATTTGCTTCTCAAAGAGCACAGCTCAGCTAGGGAGGCAGTAGTTTACTAGCAGAGCTTGCAATTGCATTCAGTAAAAGGTTAACCCAACAATAGCACCGCTTAGAGCTCCACATAATTACAGAAGATTACATTTATATACGTGAGTAGCTATATCACTGTATCCGTAATCATGACAGCTATAGGCCTGTTGGGGCAATTGTCCGTTCGGTATATTTCGATCACTCGATCATGAGGCTATCACTCGTGTTGCGCGTTTACCCGGTGTTGAATCGTAGGGATAGAGAAGCTTGTTTGTATCCTATCTAAGAGGGCCACAAGGCCATATATGGTCATACAAGTGCGAATGCGGACGTATTCATCTATGTATAGATCCGACTGAATGCCATCAGCCCAACCGCAATCTCCCAGCCCCTCCATACGAGCCATTATCTCTGACCATACGAAGGCTGAGATCTATTTATGCAACACTTGGATTGTGAGTCTCTGCCTCTATTTGATGACTGGTATATGAATGAAAGTTTATATTGTTGAACTGTGTCCGTTGTGCTGAATCTCTCTATTGACCTAAACTCACTGACTGTCTCTCGAAGGACGGCAATTGCCATCGCTGGGTGGCAGTCAGGCTCAGCCTTCTGGAACTTAGACTGTAGACGCTTCCACTGTGTCCCACTCGACTACGCCTTCTACAACCCTCCCCATATTTTTTACCTCTCAGCTGGCCAGCCTTATTATTTGACTCTCAACCCGCGTCGCCGGTTTCTTCTTGACATTAGTCTCTTCACCCCTCTGGCCATCTGAAGCATCGGCTCTTTCGACATTTCAGTTTTTATTACCGTGTTCAAATATAGTTTGCGATGTGTATTTAACATCCCTGTTCTTTCATAGATCGTAGCAACTTCACTAAGAACTGACGCAATTCCGTCACTGTTAACGTCATACCTATTTAAACGCTAACCCCCATGAGTCCTCTCAAACATACATTACCTTCTACTCTCCACATTACGTTCTACTTTCCACATTACGTCTCCTCAGCCTACAATACTTCTATTTCCGCCTCTCATCCTCGACTTCTTTTAGTACCAACCCTTGCAATTGCAATTATTTCTATTAGAACCAGAACTCTCATCGCCGCCTGCATCGTGATCACTTCGAGCAGTTTGATTGAAGCTCTTCAGCCTCCTGTGAATGCTGAACAGTATCTCCATCAGCTGAGGCTGCGGTATTTCCCGGAATCTTCGGTTGGGCGGATTATTGAAAATTCAAAATTGATAGCTCCGTCGCATCTCCGGACAAAATTAAAATACATAGGGAAAATGGTGTAAGGAGTAGGTGAGGAATATAAGTGAAAGGGATATTATACGCATAAGAATAAGAAAGAGAGAAAGTGAGTGATGAACTGGATTTGTAACCACACCATGATCAGATGCATGCTTACGACAGACATGCGTTGCTCGAGGGCGTAGTTATCTCTCGGATCTGTTCAGCAGGACAGGTTCCATCTCATGCGAGGTGGCAAGGTTAGGGTTTAGACCAATCCCAGCGTTTTATTGGTTAGAACCATTCTTCCGAGTCAGAAACTGTGAACATCAGCGAATGCGTCATCTGCGGATAGAATACCTTTTCCAGTGTGCCTCTAGACTGACTAGGTAGCATTATTAGTCCACCAAAACATCATCTGGCTTGATATTATCAATGCCGGTTTAGATTCGTATGAAAGTAGCCAGCGCTGGTACTCCAAAGGGATCCGAAGTGTGAGATGGTTTTTCTCGTGCCTAGACTAAGGTTGATGTGTGGCGCGCCGGATGAGCCGCAACCTCGAAAGCTGGGAAGCGAGGTACGAGCTAGCATGCGGCTAGGCACAAGACAAATAGGTAATATTAATATAGAAAGAAAATCACACTAGACCCACAAGGGGCTAGGTACATGTATACGGCCACCTCCCCCGGGGCGCGTCTATCCAGCTAGCGCAAATCAGGGCAGGTATTGTTGATCCCATGTGTGTAACCCATGTCAGATCTTGGATTTGTAGATAGACTATGCAATTGTGGCCTGGAACGCCACTAAAGTGTAGAATTCCACTAGTAAAAGGTCGAACACCACTAGCTAAGGAGTGTAACTCCTGCTGTCGGAAGTGCCGGTATACTGGAGGAAGCTTAGGAATAATTCGTAGCATTTTGCATATTACCGAGGCGTGAGCTTTCACCGCTGGCGGAACTTTCTATTTGGAGGCGGCTCGCCTCCGGACTATCCAACTCTCTATCCAAGCAATATTTTTTACCGTGAGAAACCGCGTGTAAATATTTCACTGTTTATTCAAAGTACATGAGCATCATGTGGCAAAGTACAAAACTTGTCCTGGCCAATCTTGATATGAGAAGGCGGTGTATGTGCTTCAAGCGCCGGCCGTGAGACACAAGTATGATTGCACAGGCGAATGCACAAAAGCGAGCACAAACACTGTCAAGCGAGAAAGTGATTTATATTTATACCGACTAGTAACTCGCATATCCAGATAAGATCGAGTAGGTGGCCAAACTCCACCGTGTGACCCCTGACACTGGCTCTTTGCTGGCGGTGGAATTGAGGTATTGTGTCACCTTGTACGTGGTTTGTGAAGTGAAATCAACCATCCCGTCCATCTGACCCAGGCGGCCACAGTACCGTTTTTTGTCTAAGACGGAGACAATTAGAGATGCCTCAAGACCGTCCCCGGCGGGAGGTTAGTGCATCATCACCGTGGATGTTGGACAATCATTCCAGTTTGGTCCTGAATTAGACTCACAACCAGCATTTACTGTCTCATCACATTACATGATCGTCATTGTGTTTGGTTTCACCATTGCAACTGCTAGCGATCGAAATTGCTCTATGTATTATTCTCAGTAGAAGAGTTTCCCGGTCATCTTCAGCTGAATATAACCCCGAGAATTTGTCATGTCAGCTCTCTGAGTCTCCAGTGAGAGGATCAGCCCATACGGTGTTGTTATGCTACAAGTTTTGCATTATGGACAAACGATGAAAATATTAAATTTATGATACGCGCTTCATCGCGGTAAAAAGTCTTGGGTAGATAGTGAGTGGGATAGTCCGGAGGTGAGTCGATTTGAAGGAGTACAGTGAATCCGATAACTGATGACTACGCCGCAAGGTGTACGGGAACGTTGCAGTGAGCCACCTTGACCTATTCATTTGTAGCTGCCGTTATTGTTAAGCAAGCAACCCGTGGTAACCACTGCAAGAAAAGTAATGCATGAACATCAGCAAGGTTTGTGGCGAAACGCTGTGTCGAGGTTCGATAAGACTGATCAACTACGCGATGTAGGGGATGCTGAGACAATAAAAGTTCAAATTCCACCGACACAGAGGGGAGGGTTGCTACGTGGGATCAAGGGCCAGGGACGGAAGAGTAGTTAGGTGAATGATTCCAGGCTGGCGAGAAATATTAGCGGCAAGATTGTGGCGGTGGGGGCGAAAATGAGGAATGTTTCCGGATGAAGCTTGGGGGAGAGTGTTACGCGAACATAGTGATTTACAACTTATCGCAGCTTCGAATAAACTTTGGATTACATCCGACTAAGTACACATGTTGCCCAAACACAAGCACGAAAATGTCCCAGTGTAGATGCATACATCAACAAGAAAAACCCATTCCGTTCCGTTCCATTCCGTTCGGTTCCGGCCATGGCGGTATTAAACAAAGCTCGTCTAAACCGCTAGCGATCTGTCAATTCAAGCGGAACCTGAAAATGAGCGTTGTTAGTGGGTACACTTGTTATCCAGACGAGGGGGCTTACGGAGAAGGCGGACCTCGCATGTCATCTTGTGCCTGCTCGCCGGCGCCCGAAGTCCTGACGAACAACTGGACTGTAGATTCGTGCCCATTTTTAGCTGCGTGGTGTACGGCCGTTTCTCCGGTGTCGTCCTTAGCGTTCTCGTTGGCACCCCAGTCAATGAGTAGCCGGACTGTGATGTCATCCCCTCTTTCCGCAGAAACGATCAGTGGTGTCTTGCCCTCAAAACGTGCGTCAACCTCAGCTCCACACATCAGCAACACTTCAACTACTTGTGGGAATCCCATGCGTGTTGCAGTATGTAAAAGTTGTTTTTTAAAATCCTCGGGTGATCCGGGTCCACTCCGTTCGTGACCGGGAAGGGTTATGTTTAGGTGAGAATCAACCCAACCCTCTAATAGATAAAAGGCTGGGCTAGCAGTCAATCTTCCAGCAAGCTGAGAAACAAAACTTGAAACATTTCCTTCGTGCGCACAGTCGTCCATATGGCGTTTGAGATTACTTAGCACATAGTTGATAAACGGTCTGTCTTTCAGATATTGGGCATACGCCTCAAAGTGTTCCGTATTCCAAGAGTCAGCATTCTTTGGGAGTTCATTCTGAAGTTTTGTATTTGTGGCGCAAAGTATTAAATATCGCAGACAGATTAGTGATATCTTAGTGTGAGATTCTTTACGGCTCATAGAGAACATGGACATTGGTGCAGCGCAGTAGCTTAGGAAAAACTCGTGAACAGTAGGATGTATAAGTTGGACACTGGTATTTTCTGTAGAGATATTAGCAAAATAGTACCAGTAGGACGTTACAAGGTAAGAAAGCACCTGAACCACCCTGAACCTCTAAGAAGCCGCCTCCAAAGTGAATAATATGCTTGTTGATATCTAGGCTCAATTCGTCTTCAAATGATTCGTCAGAAGGTGAAAATTCGGCATCGAAATCATCTGCGATAGCGAGAGCATGGTGGAATTCTGCAAGCCTAAGAGGGCGGAATGCAAATAAAACCAATCGAAACATCTTCAGTCCATCATTGATGTCTTGCGTCTCACTTTGCTCTAATCTGGTGAGCATAAGATTGTAGAACTCATCAAGTGTTGTTGGGAGTGTTTTCAAAATGACAAGTATGTTCTCTGGAGTCAGGCCTTGCTCCGCATACGTCAGTAGCTGCTGTCTAACTAATTGCACCCATACAATCACTCCTTGTGCGTCCCGAACAATGTAATCCGCAGCGCGTTGAAGGATATCAGGGGGAAGCTTAATTTCCGAGCCCAAGAAGGATTGTGTAAACTTCAAAATGTCGAATTCGTTCACATCCTGCAAGCGTATGACTTTCGCTAATTGTGCTGTATGGTACATTAGGCTTGCGATAGGACGGCTTGCAAGTAATATCTTCATGTTGCAAGGTTTCTTCGAATCAGTAGAACAGAGTTGGCACAGCAACCGGAGAATATCGCGCCTGTTTGTATCTTCAGACTCATCCATGGCATCAAGAATGATGTAAACTCGTTCTTCTGCTGGATGATCTCCAATAGAATGTAGAATTTCCCGCAGGGAATTGTATGGCCACTGGAAACGCGTACCTGGTTGTATCGCTTGCCGGTAGTACGATTGAAAGTGAAAGAAAAACGTTTCTTTCTGCATTAAAACATCATAAAGGATCGACCGCAGCATGTTGCAATGGTTCGTATGTTGTTCACCGTCTCTGTAGCTGTAGAAAAAACTGGCCACAACAGATTGTCTCGAAAGTGGCCCCCGGTCCATAAGGTTACGTTGGTCCATAAGGTTACGTTTGAAGTATTTTGTGATGGTGCTTTTCCCACTGCCCGGCTTTCCTTCAATAAGTAGAAAATCTGAGGTATCTGTTGATGACCACGCCCGATATTGCTCATGATTCCAGAGCCACTGGAACGAACCTTCATGCTCATTCGAAATCCTGTCATAACGAGTGTTGTCAAAGCGAAGTGTGTTAAGACATTCTACATTTGTTAACTACTTTCGTTACTGGGTCAAATTAGAAAGTGAAAGTCACCGAACCTTTTCTTTCCTTGTCGTACTCAATAGATAATATCCCACCCAGCAAAGCCCCGATGTCGTCTTCCGGACGGCTCGTAAGTAAAACATTGATCTTGCAGGTCCTTTCCTGTAGGCGTGCAATAAATGTGCAGACTTTTCTAATAAATTCGCTTTTCTGTTTTTCGACTTTGTCTAACCCATCGATTATGATGATGAGGTCTCGATTTTGTTCCAATTCTAGCACTGCCTTCAGAGCACACCAATGTTCGCTACCGCACGACATATCAAGGATTTTCTTTGCCAGATTGTCCTCCTTAAGCTGCCATAGATCCGGATCAACGGCCTGAGCCCTAGCGAGAATTGTGTCATAAAGAGCGCTAAGGAATGTAGCAATGACTGGTTTCTTCTTGAGCGGTGGTACGTATTTGACCATTTGGTGAAGGAGTGCTCGGGCAAAGACAGTAGAAATAGATTCTGATCCAGCCGCTGTCGAGCAGAAAAAGTATAGTACAGAATGCTGCCTCTCAGAAGATTTTGAATTCACGATATGCGATGAAAACTGATCTATTCCGCATTGAGACGGCCCTGACAACCAAAGCACCTGAGAATCAGAAACACACCACTGTGTGTAGTCGATATTTTTGAAGAGCCAGTAAAATTTCGGCTGGTCACAATCCGCGGGTTTTATTGTAGATATAAACTTCGCTTGATCAACTGCGGATAATATTTCCAAGAACTGATTCGGGTCCACACCATCCGTTACGGACCGCAGAGTGTTCCGAATAGAGTCTTCCTGACCCGGGTTGTCAATAGGGGAAGTTCTCCTAAAGCTCTAGTCAGCCACACATCTCGGGAAACGATGCCACAGAACTCTTGTACTTTTCATAAGCACACTCGGAACAGGGCCAATGGTTGCACTCAGGACACGAAGGTTGACGATTTAGGAACCATGGCCTGGCTGCATGCGATATTCTAGAGCTTCGGTTGCAGCAAAAGCATATTTCGAAGCCTTCGGGCGGCGAAAACTGGGGAGAACCGCTATCTGGTTTGTTCTCTGTCTCTTGTGTGAATGAAGCGAGCAGCCTCACCACTGCATCGTACCCTTGGTCCTGAGCCAATTGCAGCGGTGTCCAACCGTCCTTATCGGCAGCCGAAACGTTGGCGCCCTGGTAGGCGAGCAGTCGCGCCACAGCATAGTGTCCATTGTCTGCCGCAAAGTGCAACGCCCTGCGCCCGTAGATGTTCTTAGCCTCTTTGTTAGCGTTGTGCCCGAGTAGCAGTTGGACCACGGCTGCGTGCCCGCTCTCAGCCGCACAATGTATCGCGGTCCCCCCACTGTTGTCTTTGGCTTCTTTGTCCCCGTTGTGCTCGAGTAGCAACTGGAGTATAGCCTCGTGCCCGTTATCTGAGGCCAGGTGTAGTGCAGTTGATCCGAAGCGGGAAGTCTGGGCCTCGGTGTTGGCGCCATGATCGAGAAGCAATCGGACAACGGCCTCATGCCCGTTCTCTGCTGCAAAGTGTAGCGGTGTGCGCTTGTGTTTGTCAACGGAGCCACATTCTGCACTGGCAGCCAACAAATTGCCGACAGCTACAACGCAACCTTCCTCTGCAGCAACTCCGAGCATGTGATTTACCTGTCTCTGGACGTTATCAACGTCAGTGCTGGAATTGATCAGTCGTTTCAAGAGACAAAATGCTGCTGACGGTGGACATTCCTGGAGGTTTATAGATAAGTCCAAAAGGAACTGCTGGATGTCCGGATCACTAACGCTCTCTGGTAGTGTCAAGAACTCCAGCGAGTATTTAAGGAATGGTCTGGTCTCCAGGTATCGAATAAATTCGTGAAAATCTTCAGAGCTCCAATCACTCGCGAGGAGTTTGGAGTTGCTTATGACTTCTTCGCAATGGAGGTTTAGATACCTGATGCACGTAATCCGGATCATCATAAGGGCCTGTTGTTCATCTGAGACAATTTTGAAACTAGACCGAATCACAGCGTCGTGAGGGTGGAGGAAAAATTCGCGTACTGTCTGATGCATTACTTGGACAATCTCCGTTGTTCCTAAATCTGAGACAACGATCAGTTATTCCAGATCAGTATAACAAGAGATAATGGACCCACGTACTGTCATATCCTGGAATGGTTTCTGTCTGCACAAAGTGGCGGGTGGCTTTAGTTATCAACGCCTGGATGTTCAGAGATATCCTGCGTTCCAATTTATTCTGAGTGGGATTAAATTCTTGTCCATCGGAGATAGCAAGGGCTAGGCGTAGTTCAACAAGGTTGATAGGACGGTGAGTAAACAGACAGAATTGAAGAATCCGTTTCCCGTTTTCAATATAGAATTCTTCATTACGTTCCATATCGTCAAGCATAGATTCATAGTACGTCTTAAGATCTATTGGAAGAGTCTTAAGAATCTCGATCAGCTTTGCCTGATTGCAACCATCCTCACTGTGTCTCCTGAGATCCTTTTCGATCAAATGTACCCACACAAAAACCCCTTCAGCGTATTCGAGAATGTATTTCTGGGCCTCAGCTTTGCTTTCACGGTCGAGTTGGTGAAGGTCGTCAAGGAAGCCTTTCGTGTACTTTTCAATATCTTGCTTATTTTCCTCTTGAAGTAGGAGCCGGTAGCATCCGGAATCAGAATCAAAACTCTCTTTTGGTAGGCCGTTTATCGGGCGGCTTGCAAGACAGATTTTGACGCAATTTCCGTTTGTAGCTGCTAAATTCCACAGTAGCTTAACAATTTGTGGCCTATCGCTATCTTTCGATTCATCCAGGGCGTCAACGATTAAAACAAGCCTCGATCTCAGTTTGTGCTTACTGCAAGCCGTGAGTATGTTCATTAAGATTCTATAAGGCCATTTAGTTACGACGTCCGAGCTTGGCTGTGAAAGAGACCGGTATTTTTTCTGAAAATGCACAAAACACGACTCGTCTTTCTTCAAGATGTTATAGAGCAGTGTCCGCAGCATGGTATCGTGGCTTCGATGGAGCTCGCCATCCCGAGAGCTGTAAAAGAAGTCCGCAATAATGTCTAATTTTGGCCCGTGACGACCTTTGACAAACTTGCTTTTGAGAAACCTTAAAAGCGTACTTTTGCCGCTACCTGGCTTTCCTTCAATGAATAGCATGCTTGAATGATCGGAAGAATCCCAAGCAATGTATTTGTCACACTTCAAGAACCACTCAAGTGTCTCTTCATGGTGGATGGCGATATTGTGATATCGTACGTTGTCGAAGCGTAGGCTCCGGAGGCAAGCTGTAAGTAGGAGTCAGCTTGGAAAACAAACCCTTTAGGTCACTGCGAGAAATAAAACCTTGTCTCTCTTCATCACAATTAATGTGAATCTCAGATTGCGACTCTTCGAGTCCTAAGTTGACTCTTCTTGGCGCATTTGTGACCACCAATTTGATCATTGGGAAATCCTGTTGCAGAGTCCTCATATATCCCAGTAATAATTCCCAGGTTTCAGCAGGTTGAGAGTTAAGATCGAAGACCAAGATCAGATGCAGGCTTCCATTGCTACGCTGCGATTCAGTCCGAGCCCGCTGCGCAACACATTCGGGCGGAATATCCGATGTCCAAACTTCGAATGCCGTCTCAAGTGCTCGTTCAAAAGCAACCCAGAGGTTCCCCAGAGTGGCAAGGTCAATCAATGACTTCAGATTGTCGACAGGCGGGTCAGTGAGCACCTTTGGGAGTTCATTCTCAGGCCGGAATAAGAGCAATTGATTCAGAAACGCCATGAGGATTGCTTGCGGTCCTGTGCGAGGATAATCCGGAACGTTAATCAACTGCCAGAGACAGGTGTGCACGGAATTCGCAATCAGCTCTTCATGTCTACCCACAGATTTCCAAGCCGGGCGTTTGCAACCTGCCGCTCGACGGAAGAAGAAGTATAGGGGGACTGTTGAAGTGCTGGTTTCACGTAGCTGAGAGATAATGTGACACGCGGCTTGTTCCAATTTGCGTTCAGGTGGAGCACTCAAGACCAAAGTTCGCAAGTTGAGTTTCCATTCATTGTAGTCCATATTTTGGAAGATCCAAAAGAACTTTTCATCTTTATCGTAGGGGTAAGAATCCAAAATCCTATCAATATATCGTTTCTGATCAACAGGCGAATAATGGCGAAAAAATTCTTCTGGCTTCACCCTGCCAATGAGAGTTTCCAATGCTGCCCTGCTAGTCTCAGCTACAGTGATATCAGCCTTCACTACCCGAAAATCTGTTGTAAAAACTGATTTTTATTCTAGCTACATACCCAACCACCCATTCATATACTCAACGACGGTGTGAAACTCTCCTTCCTCTTTGGCAAATTTCACCATATCTGTATGGTTGGAGATAATTGGAACCACATTCTCCTGCTTAATTCTAAGCGTAGCTGAGAATCTTTTCACTTTCTGGACTTTGACCCCCCCTCTCTGAACCGTATCTCCGATCTAAATTGAGGTCAGCTCCAAATCACGGGGAAATCGCCCTGAGATTAACCGACGCGTTCGATTGTTTCTGTCTTGTTGGTTTCACAGAAACTGCAGATTTTACCGGTGAAATGTTCCCACATTGAACGGCAAGCTTCGCTTTGGTTTACCAAATACTCCGAGTCGTCGTTTAACTGATCCAGCAGCTGTGAAAGTTCATAGTTATCCTTCTCTGTCTGCATACGCACCATCTCCTTGAGATCTTCGACGTTCAAACCCTGATGAGGAGTTCCAAAAAAGAAGATCCCTCGCACGGCGTCGAAAATATCGCGAGGCGGCATGTCTCGGTCTGAACAAAACGAATCGAGCATGGCCTGTTTTTTAGGCGTCAGCACTGACAATATTATTGGTCTCATCGAGAATTGGTATACCTGGGCAACCAAGATACCCCCAAGACTATGGCCAATGAATACAATTGGGCGTTTCTGGTAAGGATGGTCAGAATATCAACTAGTACTTCATAGTTATCTCATGTCACTGCTTACAGGACAATCAGTTCTAGCATTGCTCAATTCCTGCAGGAAACGTTTTTTATGGTCGGTCAGTCTTGCGCCGTTGGGCTCCAGCAGGTTACTGTTGTAGCCGTATGTCATTATGCGGGCGCTTCTAAAATGCTGCGGCAAAAAATCGTAAAGCCACATTGCATGAGTTTCTCGATTTTGCCATAACCCGAACGCGTGCCCTGCGAGTCCCGTGATGGCAATGATGCTAGGCATGTCAGCAAATTAAACAGTGGTGAAAGGTATGTAATGGCACAAACTCTGCAGTAATCGATGTATCTGGGTCATTGAGGGGTGTCAGACCATAGAAATTTTTGTCGATGTTGAGCCGCACTGTTCCGCACTGTTCAGGAAACTTGTAATTTTTTTCGTGGCTTTGCTTGCACCCCTCGAAATAGGTGGTAGTTCTATATAAGCGAAGCAATGCTATCTTGGTTTTAGCTGACCTGGTACAGGCTCGAAACATCGAAAGCTCATCGTATTCGAGGTCGAGACCGGGAACGATTTCCGCCAACTTTGCCCCCAGTTTGTTTTTATCCCATTGTGAGGGGACCCCAGTGATCCGAAAGCATATGGGCCGACCGCATGGTTCGCCAGTGTGAGATGGTGCCGAAATACCCCGTGTCACATTCTCTGGGGCATTGCTGTTAATGGGTTGGATGGAATCAGATGATAGACCGTCCTGTGATTGACGTTCCTCCAGTTCTGGTTTATCGCACGTTGTTAAGAACCCCTCAGGCGTAGGTTTTTGTTGAACAGTCTCGAGTAGCGCTTTTTCTGGTTGAGGATCATTCCGCGTTGGTCGTTGGCTCAATGTCGAGGAGATCAGGAATCCAGTGATAGCGATAAGTAAGCCGAGAAACACACCAAGCAATAATGAAGCAGTCATGTTGAAATTGAGGAGCGCCTCGGAGCAGAAATCTGGTCGTCGTGATGTGAAGAGGAAGATGTTACTATATATGAAGATGGTTGTACTGTCTAGCTAAGTATTGTGGGAGCTTGTGTGCCCATATATACAATGGTCGACGTATGCCGTGTACACATGCATGCGAAGTCAGTTAGCCATATCCAGCTAAATTCCCTCAGCTTAACTAAGAACTTGCAGCACTGTACATGCAATAGAAGAGGCCGTGGCTTGGTGGATATGGAAGCTCTATTCTAAATGGTAGAAAAGGGCAATGGAGTGGCACTTAACAACTGCCGGATATTTCGTGTGGGCGCGTACCTAACCAATAACTGCCCTGCTGCACTGTTGTCATGGTCGTCCGATATCACCTTAGACGGCCAACATGCAAGCTCGCCATGCTCGCTAGTGTCGGGATTTAGGGATACAAACCGACGAGTTCCGTTAACAAATCTTGTTATTACGGCCACAGTTCTTGACTGGCAGTTATTTTTCAGCATAACTGACCTTACCGCAACGGATTTGCCGCATACACCTGTCCTAGTACAGCGGGTTTCTAATTGGCCTCTGTTCATGTGCGCATAACTAGTGCCATAGAAGTTTGGATAAAAATAGGATTGGAAGGATTCGTGATGAGTTGGCAGAGTTTATTGTGTAAATGTTTATGATGGACAGCTCTGATTGATAAGTTAGGATCGAAGCTGCAGGGTGTGGCGAATAGAGATTGACGGCAAGATGGTCATGCAGTAGCATACCTAGCGTAGAGTATGCATGTAACATTAGCCGCGCAACCCGTCCGACTTCAATAAATTGCCAATAGGATTGCGTATCCAAACCTAATCCAATAATCGGCTACATCGAAATAATCTATTCAAACGAGGTACTAAGTACGTGTAAATTAGAGATAGCGTGGGGAGCAGTCCGTTCGGATTTGTACGAGAATAGGGACCAGAATGTTGCGATTTTTTAGTCACGCCAACGATAAATCCATGAAGCTTATCCATTTTACCTCGCATATATCTAATCGCCAGACTGAGAATCTGCCCACTGCCAGCCTTACAGTGTGCCTAACGAATATCCAAAATTTCATTATGAGAGAATTCTCGCTAATTTCAACCTGTTGTGATACATTCTTGTGAATTCTTGTGAATGCTTGTGTCGAACTATTAATTGATGCACAGTGCGGAAAGGATTGCGTCATACACAACGCTGTACCTACCAAAACGTCACTAGCTCCGCCAGCACACACTGACTTCCAATGCTGGCTAAAGCTAAATCCCAACCACGTTACAAATCGTGCCGATCTACCTGTAATGCCCGAGAATTCCGGTGTCCAAACTTCATTCAAAGATTGTGTTGAAATAGTGATGCTAGAGAAGCTTGATTGTATATTATCTAAGAGAGCCACAAGGCCATATATATATGAGAGTACAAGTGTGAATGCGTGCGTACGCATCTATGTATAGACCCTTCAGGCAGACAGCAATCTCCGGTCATACGAGAGTCATCTCCGGCCATAAGATGGCGGAGACCTATCATGCAATAGATTGGCCGCTTGAAAGCAGTTCAAACGATGCAGCACACTTCTCAGTCAGGTGGCGCGATAATCATCGGTTGCTGCATCCACATTATTTAATAATTGCTTGCCTCTTAGCAAAGGATGGGCACCTGGCTTGGACACTCCACCGACAGTGCGCAATGCATTACCAAAACACGCCATGCAAGATGCAAGCTCTGGATTGAATGATCAGTGCCAAAACAAATGCTCATCAGAATTCTAATTACAGTCGCGCTGACTAAGTTTACTGAGATATTGATGTTGAAGGGTAGATGTATGTATCTTTAAGTAGCTTTGTAATTGGTCCTCTATCATCTGCGAAAATTCTTCCGTACTTATGACTGCGGCAATTTTGCGATCATTTCACACGTCTCTTGCTTGTACATCCCTCTTCGCAAACGACTATGGCAACCACGCCATCGTTCTCATCCAATCAACTACTCTAAATTCTGAAACACAAAGATTAACAAGGTTTCTGCAAAGAGCTAACACAATGCATCAAAGTCAATCGCCATACCTAACCACCGCTCTGTTACTTTGAATGCTTCTTAGACTTGTTGATTGACTAGATTGATCCTCTCTATCTCAAAGGCCCGTATATGTACTCGGAGAGTGCCAAAAGTCGGGCGCGCCCCATAAAATGTGGAAATTCTACACTTCCACCACAACAATAGAGATAAATTTTGAATGAGGGGAGAGTGATAATAGGTCATCAGAGATGATTCTATGAAGTTTTCTCAGAAAAATATTTGTTGTGTAGTGAAAGATGCAGATCTTGGCGTTTCTTGTTGTATGGGAGAAAAAAGTCGGGCGCTCTTTTGCC
>Ga0307512_10002094_pt1 | contig 26224 bp, 27 predicted proteins | sample 14_EM_MG_FD_200267 | JGI IMG/M metagenome (GOLD analysis project Ga0307512, IMG submission 200267) | Populus trichocarpa ectomycorrhiza microbial communities from riparian zone in the Pacific Northwest, United States - 14_EM | ecosystem: Host-associated > Plants > Roots > Unclassified | place... | reverse complement strand
CGCAATCCAGCTCTTGGCTCAACAAAAGATCGATGCAGATGTTCTCAAGAACGGTGTTTCGTATTTCCTCGGCCCTTTACTGAACTGGACGCTCGTGGGGGTGATCAAATCGTTGATCAGGGATGTACAAGCTAGAGGGTCAGGTTTCCCGCTGAGGCGTTCGTTTTTTTGGAACCCGAGCTGATGGACAGACCATCGTAGGTTTTCCCATGCTGTGCCATTTTTGGAGATTATTTCGACGTTGCTTTCGTCGAGTTTGTGTCCGAAGCCGGTGATGAGCTTGTGTGCTCAAGCGTTGGTTAGAGCGTTTTCGGATCCGAGAGCGAGAGGGAGTGGGGGGGTACCTCCTCCGTCACTGGTTAACCTGTGGAACACGGTAAATAAGGGGCTTGGTCTCCCGGAAAGTATGAGTCACTCTAGGTTCCCCACTATCGTACAAACACTAACCTATCACGAAGAACCCGCTACAGCCCTCGTCCAACAAACACCGTGGGTGAACCCCCTTCCTTACGCTCATCAAGCGATCCGAGAAGCTCTACGTAGAGACAAACCAGCCTCTCTAGACATCGACGCCATCCTCCTCCACACTCCCCCAACGAAATTCCTTTACCTCTTCTGGTCCGAACTCAGAGTAGCGGCGAGCATGGGAAACCTGGATCAATGCAAACGGCTCGCCACGCACGTGCTTGTCATCGTCCCTTCAACCTCGTCCGGAGGGTGTGTTCCGCCGTTGATGCCGGTTTTTCTACATTCGATCTTGCCCAGCGTGATCGCGAAGATGGACAGGGAGTTTTCGTCTAACGGTTCATCTTCTGGAGGCCACGCGAACCACGGTCTCAACACCCCAGGAGGGGGGTTAAACAGCGCCACTGTTCCCACGAACCCCGAACACACGGTCCAAATCGAACTACTGGCTTCGGTCTTATCCTCTTCCCTCCTCGCCGCGTTCCACACAGAGTGGGCTTGGAGATCGATATGTGGCGAACAAAAGTATTTGCTCGGGCAGAGCAGTAGGTTGATGGCGAGAGGGTTGGCGGATAAGTTGAAGGTGAAGAAGAGCAGTCAGACGAGTAGGTTGGTTGGGCAGAGATTGGCTGCTGCGCCTGGGTTCAATTCTATGGTGATGGGTGAGGTTTAGTCTACATGCTTTCCATATCCTGTTCGTACTGGCACGTCGGAATGAGTAATGTTCTATTGGGACCTCAGTCCGGTTTTTGACAAGATATTTACAAACACGATTATCATACCTATCGTACTCTATCTAACGTTCTCGAGACTTGGAAGCCAGAAGGCGAGAAGGCAAGGTAAATAGTGAGCAACGACAGTTGGATTTTCTCTCAACATTACAAACCACGAAATGCTGCGAAGAAATATAGATAGGAACGAGAGGTGAAGTAAGGGTCATTTTGGGGGGCGGCGGGGAGATATGGACATGGACAGAGTTGTGAACCCGGGAGAAGGAAAGAGGCAAAGTGAGGATAGGGAATTAGATATTAAGGTTATGTTTTGCGTTTGCGTTGGGTGTTGGTACATGATATGCTGCAAGTAGTTGGGATATCGAGTTGGATGGTAGTCGAGGTAAACGTCTGAAATTGTGGTGTAGTACCGATTACTCAGGCGGTAGTCGGCGGAGGCGCTGTGAGAAAAATTTTAGCCCATCAAGCCAGCAGCGGAAGATAACTGTGAAGGTGGAACGCACGACAACAGGTATTATCCGCACTACACATTTGGTCAGAAGGGCAATTGATCAAACACAATGAAGAAGGCTACATGTTCCCATATCAGTATCAAACCCGCAAGGACTCATGAAAGAGCCTGAACGCACCTTCCTGACAACTGCGGTACCCGGAGTCAGATACTCTGGTTGAATCGTTGTCGAATGGATTCCACAGTTATGCAGCGCCTCCTGTATCTGAGCTGCTACCTGCATGAAATCGTACTCCCTGGACGCAGAAATATGCACCGAAGCGACAACTTTGGTCTCCGACAATTGCCAGACATGGAGCTCGTGCAAGTCGAGGACGCCCTTGACCTGGAGAATCAATTTACGAACTTCGCCGAGCGCGATGTTCGAAGGAACGCCCTGGAGTAGGATGTATGCAGTACTTCGGACTGTAACGTAGTATGGGGCGATTCCGCATGGACAATGGCAATATCCGGAGCGAATGAATTCAACGTGGTTCATGGAAACGATCGATCAGTAAGTGGAGTCCACATGTACCTCGAAGAGTGACTTACCCAACGGCATGGCGGAGGAGAAGATGATCATGGTGATGACCAGAGAAATGGCGGGATCGAAGTAGTACTTGTACGACCATGTCGTTTGCCAGATGATTATACCGGTAGCGATCACACCAACGTTTCCCAGAGCATCTCCGAGCACATGCAACAAGATAGCTTTCATGTTCATCGACCCGTGGCCGTGACCATGACTTTGCGCTCCTTCCAGGGGTTTGCCTTGATGAGAGCCACCGTGACTGTCACCTTCTACACCCTCTGGGCTTTCACGGCGGATGAGAGGGGCGGTTTCGTCCATTTCATCTTGAGGCACCTCAAGACGTGAGGTAAGAGTGTGGTCGGATCTGGGACCCCGATCCCTGCCTCTTTCTGGCACCTCCGCCATAGGGGCAGGGATCGTATGAATGTGACCCCTGGGTGGGGGTGACGGGCTCCTAGCCTTCCTCATCTCGTCCGCGGCGATATTGAAGGACTCTCTAAATGTCGCTGGATGTCCAGTCTCGATGAACGAATCGATGCTCTGCCTGACGGGTATACTCTGCGAACGACGGTGTGAAACAGTCTGTTGTCTTCGGCGCTCTTGAACCCGGACGGGGCTACTCGGCCTGGGAGTTTCGATGGCGGACCCTCCGTCGAGACTTGCCCTGTCGGATTTATTGATGGAACTTTCGTCGCTGTGGTCGTGCCCATGACCGTGTCCGTGTTCTATAGCTTGGGATCAGCATCGCTCAAAGAGCAATATGAAGGCACGTAGTCACCATGAAACAGGAACAATCCAATGATATTTGACGCAAGTCCAAAAGAGCCGACTATCACAACCAGCTTTGGGTTGGAAATTTCTGCAGGGAATTGAGCGTCAGCGTGAGCCCGACGTATATCGAAAATTCAAGCTTACCGGGCGCTGAGAAGAAGCGTTCCAGGGCTTCCAATGACACCGAGAAGCACAAAGCGAGGAGGAAGACACCATTCACCAAGGCGGCAAGAATCTCGGCCCGGTGCCAACCGTAGGTATATCGGTCGTCTGCTTCCGACTTCGCTGATAACTGATGCATGTGAATGGTTAAATAAGTGGCGCGATTCCGGGTGAAGGAGACGTACTCGTATGGCGTAGAGAGCGACCACGAGACTCATCACATCGCTGTACAAGAGGTAAAAGTCGTAAGTATATCAGGGATCGAAAGTGTGGTGATGAAGATTCTGGGTTGGATGGGGAGGGAGATGGAAAAGTATTCACTTGAGCATGTGAAAGGCATCGGCAACGAGAGCCAGAGAGCCAACGGCGTACCCTGTTTATGCAAGGTAGATATATCGCGTCAGTAATCCTCGATATTACGCAAGCGGAGCAGGTTGGCAAAACACGTGAAAGCAACGAGATTACGGACCGACTATAAGTTCCACGAAGAAGAAGACGATATCAAGAACAAGTAGAAATATTATTTTGGCTGAGCGCGACATGGCCATGGTTTGAGAAATCGGAAAGAGAACGGAGGCAACCGGTGGTGAGGTAGTGCTGGGGTCGCAGCAACGTCGGCCCTTGGGTTTATCGGTTATCGGGGCTCTCTTGGACCCCTTTGAAGCGTTGTGTTCGGGGCCGACAGGTAAATCAAGAGACGAGATGGAGTGAAAGAGGTTTAGTCCGGGGATGATGGTGGTTGGAGAGAGAAAATGGGTCCGGTCACCGCAGCCGGGAACCTCGGGCTGGTGGCTAAGCGGACTGACAGGAGACGTGGAAAGTTTTCTTCCATTTCTAAACGCTAAGTCCGCACAATCTTTCTCTTTTACACATCATCCCATCCACACTATGGCCACCATGGCTGCCGCTATCGCGGCTTCTTTGCCGACAGTCCAGGCTGCACCGACCCCAGCGGCACCCACGCAAGAAACCCTGCCCGCGTCGTGGAATAAGAGTATCGACGCAGAGGCTGAAATACCGATAACAACCGTACAGATCGACGGTCTGGTGCGTTTGAATCAACCTTATGGCAGAACTGCATCGCTGAACGATAACTTATTCCCAGGTCACCACAAAAATCATCAAGCACAGTCTTGATTCCGGCTCGAATGCCCACGGATTGGTCCTTGGCCTCGATCTCGATGGGGTTCTTGAAATCTCCAACTGCTTCCCACTGCCGAACCAATCCCCCGACGAGGACGAAAAATCCGTCAAATCTGTTGGTCGGTATACTTTTTTTCTCTCTCAATGGGCAGATTCTCATGCTCACATACACAGTTAGATATCAATCACAAATGTTGCGATCGCTGAATGAGGTTGGATCAGTGGACAGCGTGGTCGGATTCTACCAGTCTGTAAAACTTAATGCTTTCTTCAAGCAATCTCTTGTGGAGGCACAGGCCATCCATCAAGAAAAACTCCGTCATGGGGGCATCGTGATCGTCCACGGTATGAAACATTGACGAGTATCACTATAGGCGTGATGACCGACTAACCCAATACCCAGATACGACGACCACATCTCAGGGGAACGCATCTTTCCGTGCTTTCCGTCTAACAAAACCCTTCGTCGATGCATACCGAAGACACAACTTCAGCTCTATAAGGTAACCTCCTGATGCTCCTGAGGTGTGGCGGACGTACTGACAGGGACTAAAGTCTGGTCAATCATCGCCTTACCTTCTCGAAAATTTTGGAGGAAATCCCGGTCAAAATACGCATCAATCCGTTGCTTAATTCTGTGATGGAAACATTGACTGAATCGCATCGTTCACCTCTCCCATATGCGTTGCCCTCGGAAGCGACCACATCCGCCATACCACCCACATACAGTACACTCAACATCGGCTCCGTGGGACTCACGAGGAACCTCGAGCAACTGATCGAAGCGGTCGACAATCACAAAATCGAAGAGAGCAACCTCGCGTACCTTTCACGCCAAATCGCTCGTGAGAGGCTCAAGGCAGACCAGTACGTCACGAAGCGCAGAGAAGAGAATGCGGCGAGGATAGCTCAGGGCCTTGCGCCTCTCCCGGAAGAGAACATCAGTCGGCTGTTCAAAATACCACCGGAGCCGAGCCGACTTGAGTCCATGCTGTTGTTAGGACAAATTGATGGATTTGCCAAGAGTCTTGCATCAGCATCTAGCTCGGGGCTGGTTACCATGTACGCAGCAAAGGCTAGCTCAGAGGTGTAAACTCGTCGTACGCTCGCCATATGGGATATATTTTTCTCCTGCATTCTCTATCGGTCCTTTTGGGTTAGCGGAAGCCAAGGCGGCAAACGGAACAAACCTGGAACAAACTTCAGCACAGGCCGTACGGGAACCCCCGGCAAGAGCCGACGTAGACGTCCCTGACTGCGGTGCAATGCACGTGATTTGGCAGGTACTGCTTAATTGCAGAATTTTTATACATATTCGAGGATATCTTCCTCCTTAACCGACGTCCTTTATCATTTCCTCCTCCTCCTCCCTTTCTTTCTTTACCCCCCCACTTTCTTTCTCTTGCCATGTTCACCCCGGCCAAGCTCGCAGTCTTGCTTACCGCTGCCCTCTCGGTGGCTGCTATGCCCTCTCATATCGCTCGTAACACCTATAACCACAGGGAGATCGCCGCCCGAGTTGCCCAGCCAGAGGTTCCTCCGGTCGTCGAAATTGCGGCTCGTGATGAGCCTGTCTCTGCTAAGAGGCTAATCCGCAAGAAGCGTGCTGGTGGCGGTCGTTGCACACCCAACGACAGCAGCGATGTTCCTTCGTCTACTATCAAGCCGGACCCTCAGTCCTCGTCAGAATCTGCCCCACCTAAGAGTACTCCCAACGTGAAGGGGGGTCTCGGTCTCCACAGTACCCCTTCCGAGACCCCGCACACCACTCCCAAGGAGGAAGACCCAGAGCCGACGACGACCTCGAGTACCCATAAGCAGCCTGACCCTACCACCCCCACGCCGACTCCCACCCCTACTCCCACTCCTGATCCTGGCAACGGGGGAGGACAGACTTATACCGGCCAAGGTGCGCGGATACAATCATACTCCCAGGCATGTCTAACATAAGGTTATTTTAGGAACGTTCTACGCCACTGGTCTCGGTGCTTGCGGTATTACCAACAACGACGGTCAGGACATCGCCGCCGTTTCTCATTCGTTCTTTGATTCCTATCCGTAAGTTCTCCGGCGGTCAATTTTCAACTAATTTTATCGTAACGCACTTTCCCACACAGTGGTTACGATGGCGTCAACCCTAACAAGAACCCCATGTGCAGCAAGACTGCCAAGGTTACTTGTACGTCAAACTCTTTCATTCCCTCTCTGGCCCCGCTGATCCTCATCTTCAACTTTAGACAAGGGCAAGACCATCACCGTCCAGCTAACCGACAGGTGCGGGGGATGCGCCTACGGTGATCTCGATTTCTCGCCCCACGCCTTCAATCAGCTCGCCGACCCGTCGGAGGGCCGTATCGACGGCGTCACATGGGAAATCGTCAACTAAGTGGATATTCTTCCCTTGTCCGTTTGTTTGTCTGCTCGTAGACGTCGATCTCTCTCGCATCCACAATCATTCATGGAAAATGGACGATTATCGGAATTCATAATATCTAATATACCGCCCCTTGTTCCACTTCACATCATACTTACAGTTCCTTATATCCCGCCTTCCTTTTCACGCTCTCCTGGACGTCCCCGGTGCGACGTCCAGTTACTCTCTCATCTCCAGGGTCGATCGATCGATACCATCCCTCCCCCCTTTCCTTTCACGTCTTTCACGCACGAGATGCGCTGGTCGAACCTTTTATATTTTCCAATATTGACGGCAAGTACATACGTGGTAGTTGCTTGTGGTCGACTACCTCCGAGTGTATGTAGTAAAGATGTTTGAATATTAGCCGTCCTGGTTGTTTGGAAAAATGTCCGCTTCTCTCCATTCGGATATGTTGCAGAGTCATTTACATATACGGTGGTTCCCTCTGTGGCGATAACCGTTCATAACAGTGCTGGACTGCCACAGACCATAACCGGTAATCGGTAACCCATCGCTTGCGGCGACCGCCAGCAGAAGTTACCGGTTATAGTCATATGGAGAGGCGTCCGCGACTCCGCTGGCGGTTCGGCCTTCTTGGGCGGCCCTTGCTCCGCCAATGGAAAGCTTTGATGTTTCGGATCAATTCTCTTGGTAGTTTATGGCGCGTGGGGAATAAAGCCACGTCGAAGAACCCCAAAAGCTACGGTGTTGAGAGTCGCGGCTAGTTAGTGGCCACAATTTGGCGAGGGCAGTAGCTGGTTATTGTGGCCGCTACTGACCAGCACAACGTCTACTGTCTAAAAGCCGCTCAGGTCCACATCATACAGGCGATTATCAGCGCATTATGCTAAGGAGACACAACTCTTTGACGTGACACCTGTCAACCCGAAAATTTTCAAACGGCAATTGAGCGCATGTCAGAGGTCTAGGGTAAATCGTGAGCGGAGAGGGGGGGGATAAACGAATCCTCCGCTTCCATTGAATCGAGGTCTGCGCGCGCGTGCCATGGACGATATGCGATGGCTGCGCAATCATCGTGCAGAGTTTCAAGTTGGTGTAGCCCCTGTGAGTGATACCAAACCCTCCATCACCAATTCTTGCTGCATAAAGTACATTCCTAAAGTTAGCCGTCGTGTATGAGGCCGTGGGATCTGTCAGGACGGTCTAAACCCTTTTGATCCAGTGATCGAGAGGCGGTGAGATTCAGGTACACGTTGGGTGAATGGTTCGATAGATGTTCCACCCGTTGTACGCCTCTCGAATCGCCCAGCCATGACTCTCAATATCCCTAGCGACGTTCTGAAAGCGCAGTCGTATTGTACGCCCCGGGAACAATCTACAGCCTCTGAGATATCTGATCCCAATACCCCCTTTCGTCTTGTCCTATCAAACTCCTCTCGACCGTGCTCAGAAAATCGTCCGCACACGCCCTCACGTCCTGATCACGCAGCATCGTCGCCACGACATCGAGCATCAACCTCCTATATCCAGTCGGAAGCTTCAAAAATGGTCCGGATAACGTCCCTCGCGTCGGATGCGTGATACTGAAGTAGGGTGCGAGACGTGCACAGACGAGTTTCGTGGTTTCTGATCGGCACGCTTTACTTTGGAAGAGTTTCAAGAGGAACCTGGCGATTACCTGCGTGATGGATTTCTCAGGTAAGCGGTTTTTTTCGCTCTTCACAAGGTTGAGGAGGGGCGCGTACCTCGGTTGCCTCGAGATTACTGGCTCCCAACTCCCACAATGTCTTCGGAAGGTGCTTCACCCACTCCTCAAATTTGTCTTCAACCTCTTTGGTAAGATTAGATCTAAACGAGCCGGTATACTCTCGCTCGGTTCGGAGCTAGAACCAGAAAAATCATCGCATGAGATGACTGGACAGAGGGCTGAAGGGCAAATTATCTCACCAGCATCAACTTGCCGACGAACTCCACCGTCGCCCGTTTACTCGCACCCATAGACCCGATCCTCATCGCGTGGTCTACGACCACCCTTACCGTTTCTTCGCCCACGCCCGCACCAGAACTCCCTCCAACATTATTCACCAATGACCACAGGGTTGGCAATAGCACGGAATACGCAGCAAGTGTCAACGGTCGCGACAACCCATCCACAGCATTCGCTTCACCCTCCAACAAGCGTGAGACGTATTCGCTGACCCGGTCCAACGGAAGCGAAGCTATCGAATTCGATTTTTGGGTGGCCTTTTCTTTTGATCTGTTGTTACGGGAACGGGGGTTGGACGACGGGGGTTCAGCGCGGCGTAATGTCAAGAGGGAGGTGAGCTCGCAGAAGGTGAGGTTAAGCCCCTGAACCGTTTGTTCGATCTGCCGCAGTAGGTGTCAGCCCATTCACGGGCGACTTCCACCAAAACACACCTTGATGTCCCGCTTGCCCCCGTTGGCGGTAAACGGGAAGTAGACCGCCATGTGACCAAGCACGACGCCCAGCTCGTTGGAATCTCTCTTGGAATTCTCCTGTCGTACAGGTCAGTACTTTAGACGCTAACGAGTACGGTCCAGATCGCACAAAGGACTCTTCTTGAAGGATCGCACCGTAGAGACTTCGAGATATATCGGTGACACTTGCAATCAGCTCGAGTTCCGTCGAGTTCGTCGAACCCAGACCGAATGCTGCTGGGGCGCAATCGAGGTAGGTGGCGACGATAATGGGATGAAGGGTGTGTGCCAAACGCTGTAAATGTGTCAGTAAGCCCGAGTCAAGGTGCGTGAAGGAAGGCATACAGAGATATGCTTCAGCCGGGTGGATGAATCTGTAGCGGTGGCAGATTGCAAACCAGACAACTCCTGTAACGAAAACCCAGTATCCACTCCTGCGTCGACCAACGGGAAAGTCCCGACGAATTTTTCTTCCGAAGGCACCGCTTCTGGTTTCCAAACCACCTTCGAAGGTCCACTCGTGAGGGAAGGTTCGAGGAGCGCGTCGAATGATCTGTGTGCGCGAGCAGAGGCAAATGCAGAGGACATGTACCAGCTGTAGCTTGAGCTCGAGGAATCACCTCTGGCGACGGAGAGCGCTTGTTGCAGGAAAATGGCGAGGGATTTGAGAACTACAAGTTTCGACTGTACGGTGGGTGAGCATCGCCAAGAAAAACGTCGGACGGGGTAGAAAGCCTCACAGCTGATGAAAGTACAACGCTGGCGGTGGATGTGGCTTGCAGTGTTTCGCCGTCTGGTAGAATAACGCGTCAGTCGTATCATCTGGAACTCAACTGCTACCTACCTCCTTCCCCGAACTTGGTCCCGGCACTTAACAATCCGAGATATCCATCCAATACTCGAGCGCCATGGGCAGAGGCGGCATCAGACCAACCCGTTACAACAACCTGGGGGATCCGCTCCAGAAACACGTCCAGGAAACGGATCGCGTCCAGCCGGATCTCCGGGAAGATGTGTGTTTGAGCGGAAGTCGTGAAGAGTAGTATCAAGCCCGCGTGAGGGAGGAGATCATCCTATACAAGGTTTTTTTTTTTCAGAGACATCTGGAGTGGGGGAGCGTGGAATGTCTCACGCTGTGTACGAGTGGCATGAGCCATCGGTAAAACGATAGTAATGTTTGTCGAACGCCCTGGTCCTAGATTCGGCGTCATCGCATGCATTCCCCGGGAAACATAAGACCAGCACCTACCTCATCACTCATCAATCGAACGGTCCCCGCGACAAGCGGAGTCAATAATTGAGGTATGAGCGATGGGTAGGTATCAAAAAGTTCCCTGAGGCCGAATATGGCGTCTTTTGTACAAAGAGTTAGCATGGAAGGATCCTCTAGATAAATTCGTGAAGGTGGGACCTTTTCGAGTGTTAGGATTGTGGTGCTTCAAGTGGGATATCAGGTCCTCGAAGGTCTGCTTCCGTTTCGTTGTGTGCACTTGGTCGCTCTTGTCGTTTGTTATGCTTTGGGACGGAAGCGCGATAGCTAGATCTGAGCATTAGCGGGTTCGTACACATAGGATCGTCGGCATACGAACATCGCGCCTTGAACGTCGTGTCTACAGCATTGGTCGGTTGTTTCTTCCCTTTTCCTAGCTTCAACCTGGCTTTCTATTCGATAGGTGCCAGAGGTTAAACAGTGCCTCAAACGGAACGACGGGCGAGATTCATTACAGAAAAGTCAGCAACTTTCTCTTTCTTCTTTTTCGTGCTTTTTGGCATGGTCGAGGTTACGGATCAAGAGGATTTCGATCACATCGGGATCAGTGCTCCGCGTTGTCGGTCCGCTGCCGCACCCGACAAGCGACCCACGCTCGGATAGTCATAGCGCGATCTTAGATGGCGGAAATTGTGCAAAGGGCAGTGACGGCTCTTTACTTAACGATCTTACGCCTCAGTCGGCGGAGGGCATCGAATATTTTGCGTTATTTATTGTTGGTGATCCGCAAGTGATCATCTGTAAGAGTAGAAAAGCCTCTATCCCTCCTAGAAGGGTTCCGGCAGCTGAACAGTTCCACTGTGAGTCTGCAGGTGACGTTGTTTTGTCCACGTTTCAGACTCTAGGGCTAGAACTTCGCTGGACAGGGTTTTTTTGAGCATGGTCATTCTCATGGTATCCCGCGAGGATTCGAAGGGGAAGGCGTGGCATGAAACTCGTCTTGAAGCTGGAGAACGGGTGTTTGGGGGGCGCTCGAGGTCGCATGGATGAATCGGTAATTCCCGAGGCTACTCTCACCCATACCATGACTTGGCGGGTGACCAGACCAATTGTATGATAACCGGAAAAACTACCTCAACTGCATACTCGGAACTCTCACTTGCTACATCACCCGTCTTTGATAGATCTGTCCCGGGGTTTTGGCTTCGCCCTGAACATCGCCCCGCTTCCTGGTTCTCGCTCGGCGACGCGCTATATAAACTCCATATCACTGGCCGGTTCTTTCGCCTATGATCCAAGCTTAGGGAAACAATCACCGAGGAAACCGAGGCGGACAAACCTTAACGTTGCCGCTTTGGTATCTAGTACCTCTGACAGATTCTAAACGGACGCCTGTAATTTGTCGAGCAGGTGTCCCATTCTTCCCAGTCTGGAGGCGGCAGGTACCACGCTAGCTAGCCATGTGGACACATTGAATACGGCCATCAAGACCTACAACCCGTTATACTCTGTTCGAGAATCATGAGTGGGTCAACCGTTATTACGGGGGCGAGAAGGAAAAGGATCCTTAGAGGGAGGCTCATCTTTCGGTGCGGTCAGTAGGAGTGGAGTAAGTTGTTATATCCGACTGTCCCTCCAAACCGATCCTTACATGGCATTCGTTGATGCCTATCCTTATCCTCCCCTCCTCTACAGGCTTGTCTGCGAGATGAAGCTTGCCCAGCCCAGGTGGTTGTTGATTTCAACACCCCTTCTTATGGTACATCGCCTCAAAGGTTTCTGCGGTTTATTGCACAGCGATCATCGATCAGCTCCCGAGGTGATGTCTCTCAATCCGTCATACTGCAACACAGTCATCACTGAAACGTTGAACAGAAGGTGACGCCCTTGGAGCGTGATCCCAGGGAGGCCCCGGCAGTTACTGTAACCTCTTCTGACTTGGCTGGAATGAGCTACATTGCACGATCCAAGGTGGGGTTGATCCCAAACCCCCGGCTGTCTACTTAAATACCTCTCTCTGCATTTCTAATCTCTTCTAATTACGCTCTGCCCAGGATGTAATCTTCGTCCCTCAGGTTGCATTAGGTCGGGTCTTGAACTGTTGGACACGCGACACCGCCCGCGGCGGGTTCGCCGCTTCACCTGTCTGTTGTTCAGGATCACTCACATAGAGAGTTTCCAACAAAACGGCATAACTTACCTGAGTTGCGGGCTCCTAGAGATTAGAATGCTTTGCAGATTACATGAATATTGACGCTTCCACACGGAGGAGGTGTCGCTGGCACATCCGTTGAGTTACTATGCCCGATGCCAAGTTGAGTTTCTGAACTATCTCACCTTGTGGAGTGGGTGCCGCAGCGATGCGGGTGGATACCATGAGTACGAGGAGAACGAGTTGGGTATAGACGTTCATGCTCAGGCTTGGAGAGGGAGGAGATGAAAGGGGCTGATTCTAACGCAGCCATTCCTCAAACTGTTCTCCTTATATCGTGTTTCGTGGGTGCGGACACTGTTTACGTGCTGCAGTGGAGGTTCTCATTTCCCTCGGAGACGGTCTGTTCAAATCTATTTTAGTTGGTGGCAGAGGAAAGCGGCCTGTGTTTAGACCCGCAGATCATCGATCAAGACGGCCGGCTTCTCCACACCGCGAACTGGTCAATGGTCGGGCTGAGAGTGTACCCGCTGCACCGGGACAACCGTAGACCCTCTCCAGCTCTCGAATAAAGTCCTTAAACTTGTCTGAATACCGGAGTTGGAGTTCAGATCCAGATGTGGCCTGACGACGACAACGCATCAGTGGCAATTCATTCTATGATAAGTATGTTTGATCTTCAATAAAGCGATGTTCAAAACAGTTCGGAACTTACCCTCGGCGCTGTATGACGTCGTACCTTAAGCGGTAGGAGTCGAACGTCAAACGCCAAGGAGTTGCCGGTTGGTGACTGCGCCTATCTGCCGACATAGGTAAGTACCTACCTCTCCGCGGGGCGAGGCCACTTAAATCTCAGAGGATCCATTATGCACGGTCCCAAATGGGTAGATTGGGTATGTATTCGATCTGGGCAGTTCTTTTGTCCGACTGAATACGTTCATCCCGGTGAATAGCTTGTGGAGACCCATCATGCATCATGTTCGGAGCTTACGCCGCTCGCCGCATCTTTTGACCGGATTCATATTTGACACACCACGCCAACGACACAAAGGACCTGAGAGACGTAACTCAGCATGCAAGTAAATAAGTGAGGTAGAGGTAGGCTGGGACTCAACCGCAGTCCTTCGGTGGAGGTCGGTTTTCTCCCGATCTGCCGAGTTGCCGAGGGTCCCACCCATATTCGTGCAAGTAGTATCTTGGGGATCTAGGCCAAGAGCCAATATTTGGCCGTCAGTAACTACGACCTGTTGTGCATCCCTCAAGCGGCGTCTTGGGCCGCAAAAGAACTTTGTTGCATACGGAATTCGTTTACAGAAAAGTGGGAGCGGCAGTGGAACACAGCCAGCTGTCAGCCAGGGCTCTGGTCACGGCGACACTTAGCATGGCTGCGATTTGCTTCGCGAGAAGACCAGGAGCAAACAAACTTGGACACAGATTTCCCTCGTGCGGTTTCTACTGCCGGGGCACCATCTCCCGCTCAAAGATCTACTGTGTGGACAGGGCCGGCCAGTTCTGGGAACAAAGGTTTCGCTGAACGCGATCAGGACACGTCGGATTCAAACACTGGGCGTTGAGGCTTGAGCTTGAGGCCCGAGGTCTCCTCACAGGTGCCTTTCGTTTAAGGACGTTCGGAGGCGATCAAACGCGCGTGTTTGAAAAACGTTCGACCGATCAGCGGGCCATGCATGGGCGCTTCTTTGGACGGTATCTGCACATGTAGAATAGAGAATTAAACGACGAGGGCGGTTGTTATTGGAGCAGGAATTTGGCTGCATGTACCGATCGCTGGGCAAAACCCTGTGACTCCTGACCATATACAAACGCGACGCGATGAGGGAACGCCAACGAGAACGGACAATATGAGGCGGGGCCAGTAATGGAGGTTGCCGATCGGCGGCGGAGTAGCAGGCTTTCCTCAGTTTCCTGTTCCCACATCTGGGCATGTCCCGGGCAAGCCCAAGGTACAGGTAATAATGCACTTCGATAGACAAATCTTATCAACCCGCTTTTGTGGCGGGTCGGCAAAGCCGAACCGACCGAACCGCTCACTCGGCGTTTGCTTGTGCGTCGTGTCACCCAATAACCATGAAGGGAAGAATTTGAAAAGAACGTATCCAGAACGGCCTGGAGTCGTGGGTTTGAGGGATAGCGGAAAAGTGAGCTAAGTCACCACGGCTCATGCTATCGATATCGACTGTCGGCTTCGATTGGGTTCGTGCTACTTATAGAAGAGCGACTCGGAATCCCTACGCCTTACTTGGAACTAGCGCATCATGTTTCGAACGCAATTATTCAAATCGAATGAGACGGATTTCCATCGAAAATAGTTTCGAAATTTAGCCAGATGCGACGAGGATCGTCGACATAGCCACCTGGCGCCGATGGGGGACTCAAAGGGCTCAATAATTGTTTCTCCATGACCATTCTAATGTGGAACCGTGGTGGGGTTATTATCGGGGGTCACCTGGCCATGAGCAGAAAAAACCCACGGATCTACAATCTATCTACAATACAATCCATAATCTTGGACAGCTTTTTAATCTAAAATGCTGAACTCTCAAGATCTCAGCGTTCGGCACTCAACGCCTTCAAGTTCTCCTAATGCCTTTGACCTCCGATACATTTATACTACATCAAGCTTCTGCTTCAAACTTCAGACTTTTCCTCAGACTCGAACTCATCGTTCACTATCCCAAGGCGTTTAACGTTCAAACATTTGTCTCTTGGATCTGTCGTTTTGTCTGACAAGCTGGCCACTCGCGAATTTTCCGGGTAGTGCTTTACCCCAGCTTGCTGTATGATTTTTAATCCGAGCTTTCCGGGCGATGTGGCGACCCCTCAATTCGATGGTCGTCGCGCCACAGCGAACTGCCGCTTTCGGTTCGCCCCTCCGGCCTCCGGCCAATAGGGATGCTCGACGTCGCAGATATGATGAGCGGGAGCGCCAGCCACTCATGGGTAAGCTCCATTCCCATACTTCTCTTTTATGTATAGGTTCGGTCTCAGGCGGGCCCACCGGATTTTCATGTAACGACAACAATTGTGATATGATTTACGTTGTGTGGGATCGATACGGGGCGAACGCGTCGATTTACAGCCCCAGAAATCCAGTGGAAGGAGACAGTTATCGCGTGTTTGGGTTCTGTCCGGTTAGGGGTACCCGGAGCCGACGGTCCCGAGCTTTATCTCTATAGCTAGATCCAAAGGCTAAGGCGGCACGAAATTTGAATAAAGCTGGGTCTAAACTGCCGCTCAGATTACCCACGAGATTATCTATGAGTTAAAGTTACGTGGAGACTCTCATGAGGGTAGCCGAATGCGGGCAGCCTCAAATACTTAAAAAAAGAAATCATAAAACGTGAAACAGTCGATCTCGATCAGCCTTCCCCCACTTTGTTCAACCTCCTCGCGCTAGACCATTCTTATCTACCGAGTACACCTCAGGAGCAGGGGCTCGAACCTCCTGTGATACTTTGAAAAAAAAAAAACCTGCTCTGACTTTCTCGTTCTCGTTTTCTCTCTCTCTTTCTTAACTCCCATCATCTCTCCTTATTCTCCAGCTTCTTCCCATCGGTTCACCTCCCCGGCTCTCGGTCTTCGAGATCCAACCATGACGGCTCCAATCACCTCTGACGCGTCCCAGTTTTCGCACACCACTTTCCTTGAACCAGCGATCTGCCGGCCGAGGCAAGGCATCGCGCCCCCTCATTTGGACCTCCGTCCCATCTGGCGCAACGAGGATCCACAGGAGCACATTAAAGTTCCCTCCGTAAACTCAACACTGTTCGAAGGCGATTCCTTTGGTGGTCGCAATTACTCGAGTTCCTTCTTGCGATCTTCTGCAGGTCTCCGCTCGAACAACCAATGTTTGCCTCCTCCACTTACCGAGCCGCCGTCTCCTCGCCGGTATCTCGGGTTCGATTCAGTGTCACCGTATCCGGAGCCACCCCAGTACTACCTAACATCAACGGACCCACGCACCTCATCCGGTTCTCCGACCTTCCCCTTACGACCATCGGACGATTGGTCGCTCACTCGAACCTCCTCCCTCTCGAGTTCTCAGGACTCACTTTGGGGTACGAGTCATAGCGTCCTCGCTGGACTCCCCGAGCTTTCGCATAGACGGAGTTACTCGACGATTAGCACAGATGCGGTTTCAACTCCCGCCAGGGAGACTGATTCTCAGACTTCTCCCGCCTCGTCCGAACCCTCTTGGGACCGACAGTGCATCGAGGTCCCCCATCCGTATCGCGGTCAGCATGATCCTTCCCCGGCGCCACGAGCACCTATTGTTCCATGGATCGGCGAGAGCAGTGGTTCTACCTCTCGAGCTCGCCAGCCCACCTACACGGCTAGGATGCGAACTTCCCAAGCGTGTCAGAAGTGTCGGACTAGGAAAGCTAAGGTATGCAACATCTTCCATAGGGCTTGTAGTGTTTAAGTCTAACGAAGTGGTGTGTAGTGCGACGGCCAGATCCCATGCGAGAGGTGCGCGAATCGAGGACTGGACTGTGAGTATTCCCACCAACGCAGGATGCGTGGACCGAACAGAAGACCAGGCAAGAACCGTCAACGGGAAGAAGATTCCTTCTACGCTCCTGGCTAACTACAGACTCCCTCTCCACTCCCTTCACCCTCCGCGAAAGCTCCCATCTGTCTCTTCTCGTTCCTGTTCCCCACCCACAATCGCGTGTAATGGGTACTCGATCCTGGGTTAACTTGCAAGTGATAACATACGAATTAATAATTGGCATTAAGTTCCCGTCTCTGTCGCTGCCCTACAACTTCATGCCTACCGGCCTACCTCTATTGTGTAATCGTCTGTTCCTTGCTTTAAAGGACCACTGCTTATACGTTCGAACCCCCATAATTCTTCCCCCTGCTCTCCTGTGCGCCCTTCCTGCACTCTCGCTTCACATCGTCGGTCCTCTTAATCTCCTTTGGTTCCTATGGTGCCTACAACTGTACTTAGTGTGTACGTATAGCCGAAATTAATACTCGTGTTCTTCTCGATGAGGGACCTTACTTAAAACGCTTTCATCTTTGGTGCAGGTCTGAGGTGGATCCAAACGTGTAGTATACTGGCTGACTGTCCATAAGACCATATATATATCCGTCACGGTGGGGTTCCATTACTCGAGATCTATTCCTCATTATCTGAGGCCTTCCACAAAGCGTACGCCGATGGGACTGAAGTACCGGGCGTCGAGGCGGTGTCAGCACTTTGTGGGGTTGAAGTATGCTGAATTGCAGTCCTTTCCGGCCCGGGTTACTTGGGAAGTTGGCTGGGTTTCGAGCAAAACAGCCAAGGCGCCGCGATTCCAGATGCGCGGTTTGGAGACAATATCCATGGCCCGATGGGACAGTTCCCTTAAAAGGCTATGGATATTCGTCTAGATGCGAGTGTACACGGTATAGCCTTATGGACAGTCACCCACTGTACAGGAAAACTGGAAAAATAATTGGGAGTTGTTGGAAAGTTTTGTTTCCTAGTGGTGCCGAGAATTTATCCAGTGGTTGAAAAGGCTGGCTCCAGGCCCCGAATACTTACCAATTTTCGTACAGGGGTACCAAGTGGGCGTATGCTGGATTTTTTCAAGAAAACCTGGCTTTTCCCAATAGATCTCGACCATTTTGCCCATTCTCCCTCCACAGTGGTAGGTGGTGACGTGAACATTTCAAGGGAAAGCGGGAGCGAAATACAGCTATCTCGTACAACAAGATTAGTCGCGGGCTGAGCGATACATGATACAAGATGCAGAAGTATTTGTAAATATATATATCCTGTGGAACCAGGAGGCTACGGTGGCCGCATACAGGATTTCAAGACGACGTCTCCGTCGGGAGGACAACTGAAGAAGCGTGTGAAATTTGGAAACAACATCATGGCAAAAACGTCGTCGATCTGCCGTTTCTAGAATCATCAGGTCAATCTCGATCCTCAATTCGAAGAGCGGAGAGAAAGCGCAGGGAAAACGAAAGTAAGTATGAAACGAAAGCGCCGGTCGCAACACTGAACGCTGACTGCCCAATTTTTTCTTACTCACCGGGCGGAAAACACAGGGTGTGACGTCCCCATCCACGTCATCTCTGCGCCCCGTTCGGTCCCCGGCCGCCATGTTATTCACCATGCCATTTGACACGGACTCTCCTCGATCGCGACGATGATCCCTTCGTCCCGTAACGAAGCTTCCAGCTGGCATTGACGTTGCTCCCCGTTCTTCTGCGGCCCAGCCAGTGAAATCAACGTCGAAAGCCTAAGTTTCAAGTCGCGCCAGCTCCTCACCCTGTTCGCACAATCTTCCGTCAGTTTTCGCGTCCAGGCATTCCTCACGGTCCCGGCGATTTCCGACAGGCGACCCAGCCGCGGTCACCAGGAGTGGGAGAGGATGGGGATGTATCACTCACCTCACATTATAATCTTTCCCCTGCCACGAGAGTCGGTAATGATAATCTGCTCCTGCCATCAAGCCCAACGACGTGACATCTCCCACCAGGAGAAATTTCGCGAAACCGCGGCCCGTGGACGACTGAAGCGAACACGGTCCGTCAGTGTCGTTCGTTAGGTCGAATGCCACCGGATACACTGTTGTGCTCGTTGGCATCGTAAGTACCTTCCGGGATACTATTCGTGATGGTGCTGATTCCCGCGTCTATTTGGTCTTGGCTCAGGTGTTGTATCTCTACTCTCGTGCGGAGGGGACAGTCTTTATGCGCGATATAAGTGGACTCGTAAATGGGTCGTAACTTCGTAAAGGGCCGGTCGTCCTCCCGCGTATATATCGAAAAGGGAGAGGAGGAGGGGGGTAAAGCTGCAAAGAAGGTAGCACTAAAGGTATGGATCAGTTTTGTCTGATGGCCCAGTGGACGTGTGGGAGGGGGAGTAAATGAAAGAACCCGATGGGACCGGTATATGAGCCGGAGAAGGGGGAATGGGGGAAGGAGAGAGGGGGTATAATGGCTTCTCCAGCGCTCGGGAGAGGTCAAAGGCGGGAGAGGAATGAAGGTAGAGAGGGGCGGCTCGAGCACTGCGCTCCCTCCTCACCCCTCGTGAGTTATTGTACCTTGAAAGCGACAACGGGTGGGAAAGGGGGATCGCCTACCTTGCGTGATTTCCCCCACATTCCTCGACCGGGTCGCTCCCCCCCCCTCCCTTTTATACCACGACCCCTCAGGAAGTTGATTGACGAAAAGGTTTTTCTCATTCTGCTGCAGGTCCCGACCCCGATCCCTCCCCCTGGCGTCCTCGATTGAAAAGATAACTAAAAACATTGATGCATCGCATCACCATCACGCGAGGTACGTATGCGACCCATGGTGGTATACGTACATACGTATAGAGTCTACATTGAAACTAATCATTGTATCAGACACGGTTCAAAGGCAGTGTTTCGAAAAACCGGGTCGATTCAATTCAGATGGTCTCATCATCTTGCCGTGTGAGAGGGTGAGAGTGTGTTAAGGGGGAGGGAACACAGATGTGGAAGGACCCTTCGGTTCGGGGTCAATTTCCCATCTTTGGCACCGTGGGTAAAATGGCCCCCCACCAACCGAAACGCGAGCCTAAACTTTGAGAACCATGGGCTTTTATTGTTCTTATCCTACAAAGGCAGGGGTGAGGGTTTGCGTTGTGATGGGCTCATCCGGTTTTGATGTTTTTCTGACGCATTGCGATTGATTACGTTGCGGCAAGAGGCGGGGACGTATACTTATGGGTCGGTCGAGAACTTTCCTTTGTGATGAATACGGAGCGGACAGGGCTCTCCTGTTCGGTAAGAGGGCGAAGAGTATCTCTGTTCCTATGGTGAAAGATGCTTGTTTTTTTTCTCGCTTGAAGCACATACATCCATACACTCACATCCCCTCTTTTCAAGATCCCAAAGATGGTCTTTGATTCACAGTCCCCGTCTGGGAATAGACGCCTCAACTTCACCTCAAGCGCCCAAGCGCTCACTGCGAAACAAACTGATCGGCGTACCAAGGGGTAGGGCAGAAGTCACGCTGCCGCGCGTTATCAACCCTAATTTCTTCTTATCACTCGCTGCCGCATAGCACCACATTTCGGTCCTCCCACAGCTCCGCCACCTGAAAAGCACGGTCCAATTTGTTTTTCCGTGAACCCACGAACCCTTTCTATTCTTCGGTACTTCGGGATTCCGTGGTTATCCACACCCAAGACACTCGTGACCACACGTTATTGTTCTCTCTCAAATATCTTGAATGATTGCAATGATCCTCAATTCTGCAGGGTCGTTCTCCTTTTTTTCCCACCCCCTTGGCTCTCCGTTTCTATACATCATCTCCATCTCCGCATCTATCATATGCAACTCCGAGACTGTACAATCGCGGAGCGAGAGCAAGACAAAAGAGCCTGGAGGATTCTTCCGAAGGGCGGGAAGGCTTGTTCTCTCGGTCTCCTCTCGTTCATTGTGATTGCTCGGTTGCCTAACCGGCGGTATTTGCTATCGGGTTGAGTTGCCGAACCCTGTCGGTATCCTAACACGGCCCCGGGCTTCCGACCCTCGGTCCATGTTTTCGACCCCGAGCGTTTTCCTGATCAGTCTGAACGGCGACTCGTAAAAGGCTACCACCGGTTCACGTTCAAATTTGACGACCGGGAGAGCTGGGACGGATCTTAGTTCTGGCTATGTACAAACATTGGTTATGCCTAATCCAGCTTATTTCGAAAGCTCCGGTTCGACTTCTGGAACCCACCCATCGTCGACCATCCTCTTTACGATCCTTAAAATATTTCCACAATCGTCGATCCCGGAATGATGCCTCCCCTCCAAATGCATGTTCAATGCTCCGAGCATCTTCGCCATCCCCTTCGCGTTTTTGTACCCGTATTTCTTTTGGAAGGCCATCTTGATGTTGATGACCCGTTGTTGGAAGTGTGTGGAGAGGAGGAGGTCATCGGATTCGGCTGAAGGGTTTGTGGAGATGATTTGGGAGAGCTGTTGGGGAAGCATTGTACGAAGGTCCCACGCTCCGCAGGTGATGAAGGCGTATCTTGAAGGGTCATCCCATAGGTTTTGGCCTTTCAGAAATTCTTTGAAACGATCCCAGACGGGTGGGAAAGGCTCAGCGTTTTCGACAGTTTCCTGGATTGTAGAACATAGATAGGTAGCCTTGAACATATGATAGATGCGAATACAGACTTACCTGGGTTATCCCAGTCAGCTGGGTACAAAACTCGGTCAACCGAGGTTGTATGACCGGTTTCACGTATTCGTGAAACGTCCCTACTTCCTTCTTCTCCTGAAGGTCATACACAATCGTAGGGAATTCGATGATCTCCATTCGATCCTTTGGGAACCCGCTCTCCCCACACGTTGCCTCAAAATCCAAGACCAAAAGGTACCTCAATTTGTTAGCCATGACCCACCGAGTTCCATACAACCGAATAGTGGGTGCAAGTAGACGAAGGACACGAAATCTCGCTGGCATTCCCGGCTAACGGTCTTTGGTATACACGGATTGAGTCACGGTTGGACCCGGAACCGAAGTACACACTACGGATTCATTCTGACGGAGCGATTGACACTTCTTCATGCACGGAGGACCAGGGAAAAAACGAATAGAAGAGGTCATGAAGACGTAATGCATGTCCATTATCATTGAAAGATATTATAGTACAACTGCACGTACGGACACAGAAACGTTCAAGAGAGAGAGGGGGGGGGGCAACTGCATAGCGGGAGCCATGTAGATTGCCAATTATTCGAGGGGACGTGTCTACCAGAGATGAGGGAAGCGCTTGGTAAAGTCGACAACCAAGTTGAGGCAGACCAGATCTTCGTCGTTGGCGGAGTATCCCCGAATGTTGATGGTAAACTTGCCTATGTAGCTATAAGTCAGACCGCTTCAGTGGATATTTGATGGACGAACCAGGAGGTATTTCCTTGGGCAAGTCGGCAGTCTGCTCGATTACATATTCACCCTTCTGAACAGGGCACTGGACTGTGGCATTCGCGTTCTTTCTGATCATCGATCCAGGTTATAGTTAGGAAGAGAGTGAGAAGGGATTGGGGTGGTTGACTCACGCCTCCTCGCAAAGATCAAATGTTTTGGTCAACAGCTTTATCAAGCCCAATTTTACGGTAACATCAGCATAGGCACCTTCCTAAACCAGACGCTCAGCCAGGAATGTACGCCACAGTTTGCCGGCCTGCTCACCTCAATGATTTCAGAGGTATAAGCGTCGACGGTGACAGTCAACTGCTGGCCGGGCTTAGGCGGGTCGGGAGAAATATTGAGAGAGTTTATGGTGACAATATCGTTGGGTTCCCCTACATGACGCCATTCGGTTTAGTCCGTTGCATCTCGAACGCGAAAACCCACATACCGCAGATAGAGTAGCTCCAACCGGCTGTCGTGCGAACATCGTCAACAGCGACAATCTCCTGCGAAGCTGGTGGAGCAGCAAGGGCAACACCGGAGAAGGCGAGGGCCAGGAGAGCGACGAGGGATACACGGGCCATGGTGGAGAAAAGAGGTGGAAAGAGGTGTGTCACGGTTGTGTGACGGTTACGTCACTCAAGGACAACCCGCTTTGGCCGGTTGCCGACTCAGAAAGGAGAGATGGCAGCACAGGCCTGAACCTGACCACTAACCACCATGAAGGCCAGAGAATACTGCTGCTGCGCAATCCCAATCGTCAACGCTGGCATATATGCCGCTCTCCTCGAACAATTCGCCTTTGGGATCGTGGCGGGCACACTCTCTGTCGCCACTTCATCCAGTATGTCCCGGCAGACGGAAGCTGATACCTTTTTGGGCCTGGTCATCGAAACTCACCCTTTCCGTAGTCGTTGGTGCTGCGACACCAGGTGTTGCCAAATGGATCCTCGCTATACTCTGTTACATCGGGGCAGGCATCCAAGTATTGGGTTTCATCGCTGTATCGAAGGTGAGCAAATCGCCCATCCATACATATTCCGCAGTATGCGACAGAGTGTTTAAGCGCCCTTCCCTCAGGAAAAATCCGTCTTATTCAAACGATATCTATCACTTGACTGGTTCATCACTATCGCTGGGTTCTCGGTGTCCGTCGTTTGGATCATCATATCCGCAACTCGACACTCCACCGCCCAAGCTAACTGCGAGAGGGATTACTACTCTGTCGACGCGACTGGTAACAACGCCGCTTCACTTGCGGATGCATCGGATACCGTCTGTAACATCTTCTCGTGGGTTGATGTCGGGATCATGGGAGGTCTATGGGTCGTCCTCTTGATCATGCAGGTAAGCACCCTGGGTTACATCTACCCGCTGCGCACGGTTGTCTGATCAAGTCACGTATCCACTCAGTTATACATGCTCATCGTAGCATCGTCATTCAGCAAAGCTCAACAAGTTGACAGAGCCCGGTACAACAGCTTCTACGAATCTACCAATGCCCTTACCTCCGACATTCCAATGGCACCCCGATCCGATCCTTACAACCGTCATAGGAAAAAGGACAGCGAGCTCAGTAACAGGTCGACCGACGAACTCTACCCTCAACAACCTCAAAACGCTCACACTTATGAGCCGACTCCGACCCCAGGACTCAATCAGTACGATGACGATAACCATGGGATGACCCAGGTTCCTCCCAGAACCCAGCCCCACTTAGGTGAGTCCTAGGCCCTCACCTCAGCGCGGGGTTAGTAATACCTCTTACGCACCCGGTATCACCGATGGACTGATCGATGTTACTTGATGCACAGCTGAAGGTTCTTTTCGAAGAAAAGCCCCTCGCCTGCGGGAGGAAGCTCCCGAGGTTTACAACCCCAGTTTCCGCCGATATTAACATCTTTCCTCTCCCACCTCTTCTTTTCTCTCCTTCCCATTATCCTGCCTTCTCTTTGAGAACGAGCTTCATGATGGACTCCATATGGACGATCTATTAAAAGTCGGACAAATGTACAATCGATTAATTTATACACAGGGTATAGAATACCAGACAAAAGGAGGACGCGGCCGCTACTGAATTAGTGGCCAGGGGTCGTCAGTCGGACCGAGTATCCCTGAAAGAGCATAAGTAACTTGGGTCCCGAGGATCGGCAATGTGAGGGAAGCATCATGTAATTGTGTCTTCGCTCCCCGTTGCCCTCGTCGAAGAAAAGCGAACGTCCGTCATCTCATGGCTGGTACCGTCCCATCGGTTAATAGCGAAATGACCTTGGTTCAAACTGAGAATGGGTCCCTCATCCGCAGCTTTTCTAAGCGATAGGACGAGGCGAGATATCATGACTGGGACTAAGCTGCAAGAAATGTAGAGGTCAACGGGGGAACAAAAATGGAATCCCGCGAGAAATACCTACATAGTAGGAGCCCTGCGGAGGAGGGCGCACAATAAAGTCAGCGTCGACCTTCTATCACTTCATCACGAAAAGAAAGAACATGAAAACTCACACCAGAGGGAAGTTCTTCAGACTCGCCCTCGCCATAACCGCATACGTCAACATGGCGACGTTAAATGTCAGCATTATAAAGAAATAGATCGTCGAGTCTTGGATCAAGGTCTTCATGAGATGCGATAGTTTGCGTTCCTGCCCGAGGGTGACCTTGAGTTGTCTTATGAAGGCAATAATGCAAGCAAAAGTCGCCAAGTCTAATCATCAGGTGCGTAAGTGGGGTGTGAAAACTCCATAATAGAGGCCGAGACATACCAGAGATGGCAACCCCAGCCACATAAGCCCACTCGGCCCATAACGGGGCGTCCATGGCACACATGTGGAAAGCTGACAGCGGTATGTCCAACATCTTCATGGCTAAGCAAAACGAGCGCCGGTCGGGGATAAGCAAGTGATGATGCCTCGAATGGAAACGTACCTTTCATCTGCGGCGAGAAAACCATGTATAATCCCATCCCGACGCAGGCCGCTATGAGTACAGAAAGCACCCATAATACCAGTTTCTTGTGCGTAGTCAGCACATACGCCCTTCATCACATTTAATTATGGCTCGAATACGATGATGGGGCAGGAACTAGGTCACCGGACGCACCTCATGGCGAGAAATCCCTGAGCCATTGTGAACACAAAAACGAGGTAAAATCCCTCAAGCCAAGCGGACCGATCGCACATCTATCGTCAGACAATCAGCACATATGAGAGGTGATGGGTCGCAGTGATCACCTTTTGGGTGTATCCTGGCCACTGGAAAGCTATGTCATCACCAGCAATAATTAGGGAACTGGTCGGTGGCGAGGAACGGGAGATCCACCTGTTTGTTGCCACAGGATGAACACCGGGAGGGAATACCTGTTCTGCAAGCGACTCGACGGGTCAGCTGAGACCTAGCACCCTTGGTTGACGAAGAGTATGCTGACAAGAAGGAATGCATAGAACATCCATGACTTTCGTTTCCTCCATACGTAGTTGATCTGGTATCAGTTTGTCAGCCTCACCTGTGGAGTTTATACACACGAGTTACACACCTCGTCGTCCAGGGTCAAGAGGTGATCCAGCACGGCAATCGTGGCCATGCCGAGCGAGAAATACTACGACCATAACACAGGATAAGCTCGTCACGTCGCATGAGGTTCGAAACGGATATCAACCTTTGCGTGTCTGCTATTAAGCCGCGAAGATGTCAACCATAGGGGTATACAAAGGCAATAGCATACTCACAGATCTTTTCCAATCACCCCCAATTCCTCCGACCCTTCGTAATCCATTCTTTAAAAACAGAGGAGATGGTAGAACAGGAATTGGAAGGAAGGAAGGAAGGAAGGAAGGAAGGAAAGGGAGGGGGCAGAAC
>Ga0307512_10002093_pt1 | contig 26225 bp, 25 predicted proteins | sample 14_EM_MG_FD_200267 | JGI IMG/M metagenome (GOLD analysis project Ga0307512, IMG submission 200267) | Populus trichocarpa ectomycorrhiza microbial communities from riparian zone in the Pacific Northwest, United States - 14_EM | ecosystem: Host-associated > Plants > Roots > Unclassified | place... | reverse complement strand
TCTTGCATGCAAGGATAGGATGGCGGTTCAGGAATCGTGAAATCCAATGCTTGCCTGGTTGTCTTCGCTTTTCTGGGTCCTGCATATGGTAGGCAAGACCCCTAACATAAGCAAGCTTTAGAGGTAAGCCCCAGCTGTCGAACCGCAGACACAGCTGCACAATGGCCTCCTCCTGCACTGGAGTCAGGAGAGCGCTCTCAGGATGTGCTTCCTGGGCTGGCTTTGTGCCTCTTAGCCTTCTGGAAAGCGTGGTGAAGTCCACCTTGTAGTGTATTGCCGCTTTTCTGATGCTTGGAAATTTGCCACCCCTGTAGTCCCTTATAGCCTTCTGCATAGTATCTTCCTTTATCTGTAACTTCCTTGCTTTGACTCTAGGCATTGTGGTTGTGGGTGGAGGTTGTGGTTGTGGTTGCTCCCCGGCTTTTACTCCGAAGATGGTGTGTCGTCGGGGTGTTGCATCGCCCGGTCGTGTTGCATGGCAGGGTAACCTACATTAAGTGGAGAGTAAAAAGAAAGTTTCTAGACGGATGGTTGCAGAAGCAAAGTGAGGCAGCACCTGCCGTCCAGCCAATAGAGACTCGCTAACACGGTCCAAGGTGTCAAAGAGGTTATCGGAAGGGCGCATTTATTCCATCCAGCCCCAGTTCTCAGTATCACTTACTTTTGAAGCCTGACCAATCGAAAGTCCGAGAGGGCTGCATTGATCAATGGTATGCCTCCAATAAAAGCGAGAATGGCAAACACCTGTGCGAAAGCAAAGATAGGCACGAAACTATACCTGTTTAGCTAATCCTGACAATCCGGTTTTGGGATGCGATAGCCTCGTAATGACTGTTTAGGAATCTAAAATCCATTGTCCAGTCGCTACTATCGCCAGAGAATCAAGTCATTTGACGCATCTAGTTCTGTGCATAACCCTTTGCGACAGAGCATGGATTACCGTCCCGCCTTCATTTCTTCGCATGCCACCCGTACGTTAGTTTGTAATGCATGTTTGAGATGTTTAACTGGTTCACAAGTAGGTACGTACCAGTACTGACAGATTAGCGAGCTCTATATCAAATCTCATTGACTGTCACAGCTACGTAACGCAATGATAACATGCAGACATCAGCCCCGCACCCCACCCTGTAGTCAACCCAAAAGTTGGGGTACGGGTTATCTCATGGTCCAATATGCATCGACGGAATATGTTTCGTTGTGGAGTCTTCCAGATTCGTAGCTGTGCTTTGAATTTCTCGCGAATGGTGTGCAGATCAGTACAAACTCACGAGTTTGGTAACCCAGTCGGTTATCTCCGGAATGACACGCTAGGTATTTGTAAGAGGTTGTCATACGCTCTCAATACCGCGGTTGAGAAGCAAAGAATCTGATGTTCACACCTGGAACTGACCGATTGCTATCGAGCCGAGGTGCCTCCGAAACTTAATTTTGAGACAGCGGAACCACTGGTACTGCTTGTGATACGATAGGTTTATGTTAGTACGTGCAGCTTGCATTTGAGACACTAATACATTCTTGTCAATCACTCCATTCCTGCACTGCTGCGCGTTCTCGCCACAAGCGGTCCGAATGGCAGAACGACTAAGTAACCTACAGTCATTGATTATGAAAGGTACCTTTATACTGCACAGTGTCCCAGCAATCTCGCAGGAAAAGTAGACAGTAGCGTAATGCCGGGTGATAAAAGACCTGCCGAAAAGCGCTCTCAAATCCAACAATTTATTCGCACCTTGACAACCGTAGTAAAGACGAGTCAATGGGACCAACGCCTGGGTCCTTGTGACTTCTCATCGATGATTAATATAGCAGGTGCAAGTACTCTGTAGGTAACTCTCTGGGCATTTTGTTGACAATATTCGGATCCTCTGACGCGGACCACTGCCGAACAGAGCACTAACGCAACTAGGAATGCCTGTAAATTTGCGCCCCTACATGGCCGAAATAATACTTGAATACCTGTGCAGCCGCCTTCATCAATCATTCGATCATATACTTGAATAATTATCACTCGAACGACCGTCCTGTTTCATAACAAACAAATTGTATGTGAAACTCCTGACCTTACTGCACCTCTCCGATTACACCTCGAGATAAAGCGTAAAGTTCTGAGAACAAGAGCAGTATATGGCCAAGGACTGTCGAATCACAGCTCTAGCAATAAACTGTACTGTTGCATCAAAAGATCGCAGCTCTCGTACGGATCACTGGGTTGGCATTCATACGGGTTGATGGTGTTCAGCCGTCTCTATACATAGATGAGTACGTACGCATTCGTAGTTGGACTACCGTATATATATGGCCTTGTGGCCCTCTTAGATAATACACAATTAAGGTACTTTCTAAACATTTAACATCTACTGTACTGCTCCTCTCGAGACTTGATTCAATAATCCCATATGAACCACTGAAAGTTTGAATAATGAGGTTATATAGGTCTTAAGCTCATCACCAATCAATTAATGGCCCAAAACAGCCCAATATCGGCTGTCCGATTTCAAACGCCCAAAGCACGGATCATAAACACTCACCCGGTTCGCAGTTCGTCTCTTTGTTGTCTAATAGTTATACACTTGGTTTGTCTGCTCGAAGCATTCTCATTGGTCGGGTGAACTTGCCACGTGGCGCGTGTGGCAGTGGCAGATACAGTGGCGGGTACAGTGGCGGATATCCACATGTTGACTCAGGATTTATCCCGAAGACCTACAAGTTTTTAGAACGCCATAAATGCTGCTAGAAAGGATTGGAGAGTGCTTGCTAATGCACTGAGTCATCTGTGTAGACTCATTCACAAATTTTCACTCGCCACCCGCCATTCGCCACTGCCGGTGCCACTCTACCATCTCCAGTGAACTTCAAATTTCTTAGGCATATAAAGGCATGGATTCTACCATTAGATAGTTCGGTAGACAATCACTTTTGTACGATAGATAATTCAATCTCTCTTTGTACTCGATCACTCTCAACAATACAGCAGACACAGTAGCAGATATACAGTGGAGGATATACAGTAGCAGATATATATACAGTGGCAGATACACAGCGGCGGATACAGTGCCAGATATACAGTACCGGATCAAGATACACAGGGGCAGATACACAGGGGCAGATACACAGCGGTAGATATACAACGACAAAAACAATGGCAGATATACAACATAGCAAACACAGTGGCAGATACACAGTGGCGGATACAGAACGGCGGATACACAGCGGCAGATACACAGCGGCAGATACACAGCGGCAGATACACAGCAGTACCAAATCAAGATACACAGCAGAAGTCTAGGTGATCTACCTGATATCGTAACAAGTCCACCATGCTCAACGTTTCGAATCCTGGGGGCGGCAAAGCCGCCACCGATGCTAGTATGTATATATAAAGCTGACACGAGCTGACCACTAGCGAGGCTGATGGTACACTTCTCTCTCATATAACTCGCGTCTTTCTCCTTTTCTCTTCTCCTTGTATCTAAGTCTATACACGCACACGGTTCTCCCCATATTTCAACACTCTTGATACTTTGGATGGTTCGGTGACTTCTTGACTGACTTGTTTGACTGACTGATCTCTCTCGAGGGCATAAGGCCCGTATAAGCTCCTATATCCGTTTGCATACGCATTTGCACTATCTTGAGACGCTCTCCCTGATCTCGATACCAGCCATTCATATCCTCATACAAGCCTCCATCTTCATACGAGCCATCAAACGGAGCTGAGGCTCACGATGCAGGTACACATGCAACATCTCTAGTAACAAAAAGGTCTCTCGCAGTGTTCCGAACGGGCCGGGCCGGCCGGGCTTTGCCTCTCCAAGGCCGGGCTCCCTTAGCGGGGGCTTTTTTGTAAAGCCCGCAGGCGCCTGTGTTACAGGTGTACTCGTGCCGGAGATATGTTACAGATCTGATACACGGTGACTGCTGCAGGGCTGATGCCTCCTGTATATATCTCGAATCTTTCTCCTTTTCTCTTCTCTCTGTACCATAGTCAATGCACACGGTTCTCCCCTACGTACTATCGTAACAGCCTGTGTTGCATGAACCTGACCGAGCTGAGCTTCAGCTGAGCTGATGTCAAGGCACACAGCCGGTAGGGCATAAGGCACCCAACTACCTTGTATATATCTCGAGTCTTTCTCCTGCTCTCCAGTCTCTGTACCTTAAGTCTATTCACACGGTTCTCCCCTTCCATATTTCAACAGCCTGGGGCACCTACAGGCCAAGTGATGTGCCGAGTATTCGCACCAAATATTGAAAACTTAGGAGAATGGCTTATAAACTACAAACTACGTATCGGAGTCATGGCTTCATTACTAACTACCGCTGAACAATAAAAAATGATGAAATAACATGGAGAAGAAGGATGTATGCATCAAATAACAAATTCTCTGATTGGTTTCACTGGAACTCCCCTTCACAGGGTTGCTTCCAGTAGTGGGTGTTAAATGATCGGTGGGTGTAGAGCTTAATATGCTGTCCTGACTTTCGGAATACAAGGTATTCATGAAGCCATCAGCATCGAAGGTCTGAAAACTCGAAAAGTCGGTTTCAGTAGTGGAAGTCTGGATGTCATCAGGATAGAGAGTAAATCGAGAAGAGGATAATGCGTGGGTATGATTGTACTGAATGAAAGAGTTGCTGAATGATCGAGTTTGGATCATTTTCAGACGGCATTGAGCTTCTGTTATATACTTGGCTGTCAATAGTACGTACCTATCTCCTACCCATTAGAAACTATTATTGATCTCCATCATGCAGGCTTCTCTGAACAAGCCGGACCGGCCCGGCCCTCTGAAAAGCCTGTCAAAGCCCGGCTGCCGGCCGGGCCCGTTCGGAACACTGGTCTCTCGTCTGAAACAATACGTAATGTCTGGCTTGCCTGACAATGAAACCACATATCTGTAATTCTTTTATGTACAAGGGAGCCTGATTTGTGATGCATTAAAGCCATTTTCGACATCATGTGAACAAAATGATCGATCTACTCTAATTAATATAATTACACACTTCCACTTAGTGATTGTTCTCATCTACCATCTAACACTTCTGCTAACGTTTAACATTACCTAGTGTTTATTAGATTTGAAGTGCTAATAGAAGTTTCCTTTCTCTACCCCACGCTATGATGCTGAGTTCAAATATTGAATTAATGTTGAGAGCAAAAGAGAAAGAAAGAACGAAGCTCAATTGTCTATCGATCTAAAAAGAGAAAAAATGGCAGGCTTATATACAGAGAAAAGACAATACTCAGCGAAGCCGAGTATCACAGCCGGAGCCCAAAGCCGAGTACCAGTGCCGGGGCTAGGCCTCCTCCTCGGCAGGCGAGGCCCATGGGGGCTACAAGCCACCGGCCTCATACCCGCAGCATTAGGCCGATGGGGGCTGTAAGCCCCCGAACGCCACCGAAGCCACCAGGCCAAATCTCATGCCAACAATTAACACTAACACCATATGATCTTGCGAGACTCCATTCCCAGCAGTGCCTCGTTTATTATGTTATTAAACTTGATATATCCCTAATATCTTTATACTTTCACATAGCATGCTCATTAAATATTGTAAATAGAGAACTATTTACCCATTCTAAGAGCGCCAGTCTTTCGCTATTCTAACAAGTAGCAGGACAAGGTGCGCTTTTTCTGCTACCGAAATAATCTAGAAACTGGTGGTGATTTCTGAAATAGTATAACTACCTGCATAATAAACCCAAGACCACAATTCCCACGAACACTCCCACTGTGGAGCCAATAATGGTACTCACAGCTATGTGAGAGTTTGCCGATGGGGTCGATACACCTTGAGGCCCTAGTGGAGTTGACGATAATATGTCCGCCAGTTCGTGTGACAACCAACCACCGCTTGGTTCTTTTTTAGTTGCACCTCCCGAGGAACTGTAAATCGCCACTGTCAGCACAGAAGTCTCCAGTGAATATCCGAACCAGGGAGTCCTCACCTTCCGCCAATTATACTATATATTTCTTCTGGCAATGTGTACATATCGCTATGAGAGTTGTACGTATTGGTCCAGGAGAGTGTGACAAGGTCAAAGATATAAAAAAGTGGCGTAGTAGCCTCCATTATCACCCCCAGTGGTAAACATGTGTCTCCCGAATGTGTGGCATGTTTGCACAAATTGCGGTAGAGTTCTATCCTCTTCATCGTAATTTAGCAACCCTAACCATGCTAATCAGATGGGCAGCGGTTAATACCGGTCGTTATATTGATCCATATAAACGAAGGTATAGTAAGAATCCAGATGTCACCCAGTATGCTACCATCATTATTGGCAATACCTCCTTGTATATGGATGTTGTAGCTTGTATTGTCCGGAGCTGTTTTCATCACCGAGCACCCGTCTCGCCTTGATTTTGGGGTCCCATTCACTCCCTTCGCTGACACGCTACTCCAAGATCGGTCTGAAATATCGTAGATATAGATCTCACTCATATCACCCAGCGCCACAGGATGTGAGCTGCGGATCTAACATCTTAACTTCAGAGAAAGATAAATTTGTTATCGAGGGTAAATGAAGAAAATGCACTAACTAAGGTCGAGGTTGAACTGTTTCCTCCAAAGAACACCAGAACACCTTTCTTGCCTATAGGGATGTACTCTAGAAACGCTCCCGCAGCAGAGTGCCAGGGTATAGTTTTATTTTTGAAGTTCCATTTCGAAAGATTGCAAGACAATAGCCCATCCACCGCCGTACCATTAACTCGGCCGCTCAGATAATATCCAACACCTTCAATTGGGTCAACAGTTGGCCCCTCCGGTAATAGTTGAGACGCCTGGCGTTTGCCTCGTCCAATCCATTGTTTCGGTATTGTATAGCCAGAAGCTGGCGTCAACGTCCCCTCCGAAGACGAGAAATTCTGTATCTGACATGCCACGAGAAAATGAAACTCTTTTCATTTGGTATGGAACATGCCATGATTTTAAAAGTGAAAAGGCCTGATAATTGGACTAGTCCAAATGAGCATCAAGGTCAAGCCATATAAGCAAATTCTCTGCCAGGGCAGTTCTTCACTCAGCGCAGCTCCACGTTATGAGGGGTATGTAATATAATCGCATACCTTTCATGTCTTTACCACTAGTCTCGTTTTTCAATTTATATAGCCCACCGTCGAGATACAATCGATGTTTCGCGACCGCAGCTAAACTAATTGCTTAGCATGGAACTTCTGCTTATGTGTGGGGTTTGGAGTAGTAACCTACCTTGTGGATATAAAACGTTGAAAAATTCTCGTTTTCCAGAAGGATCGATTGCAAGGCTGATGGCAGTATTGTTCCACCTGCTTAGATTATTTGCTATGGCTTTTACCTAGCTGGATAAATGTTGCACCGGGAATTTATTTATTACATATGCTATTCGACATTCGGGCGAAGCCCTTTATTAATGAATGAGAGCAATACTGTGGGCGGTACGCCTGAGAAGTGCATGCTGGTGTTGCTGTGTGCAGTACCACACCTATATATATTATTGCAGAAGGTGCAGTGCCGCACAGCAACTGGTCCCCAAACTGAGGAAAACTAGCTTTGTGTCATCACTTGGCATCACAAGCCCTACATATTAATATCGCATCAGATTCCAATCCTTGAGCAAATCTTGTACTGCTTCTCATGCCTTGCGCAAAAAACCAAACTGGGATAGAGTAATGATCCCACTATCTCCGAACGAAGTAAGCATGGTGTGATATTGAAAGTTAACAGATTGTGCCCTCGAGCCTCTGGAATGTGGCAGCCTTGAATGAGGCAGACCGCCCCATGCAAATATAACCACCATCCGTGTGACCAGCATGCATACTTGGCTATGTTCTATTTGGGTACTGTGAAAAAAATTTCAGATGTATGAGCCATGCATGCGCCACAATACGTGTTCACTTGAAGTGCGGGTGAAGTACCTCTAACCCTCCAAAACGGTTCTCAACGGCCTGGGGGCCTCTTGGTGTCTTCGAGTCCCGGAAACGCCGTCCAGGGCATGGCACATTAGATAGTCTCTGGGGCGTCCCGGGTCGAGTGTGAAATCCATAGAACCCAATCTAGGTGACTGTAAGGATCCAGTGGATATCTAGAAGTTACTGTAGCACTTTATCCGGAGATAAATTCGATAATTTATCTGGGCGTCTACACTACATACGGAGAAGAGGAGGATGCGGAGGAGGTTAGGAAACCTAAAAGAGCAGTAAATTCCTCGTATTCATATATATCTAAGTCGAAGGGGGATATTATGGCAACGTATGAACTACTCTGTATCTCTCACGCAGTCCTAATCCGGGTTGCCCACACTTTTCATCTGTTTTGCGTTATTGAGAATTCAAGTGGTTTCGTTTTTCTCACTACCTGCACGCCAAAGAATGAAAGGTTGACGATGGGTAGCACAGCAAGTACGAGCGTGGATAGAAATGACTAGTCCAGCAGCATGCATGACGATATTTGCTTTATTGCCTTATTGTCTCGTGTGATGCGGTTCTTCACATTGTATCTTCCAAAAGAAAGTACTTTAGGATCGAGGCTAGTCAATTCCCTCAAGTGAAAACCAATGATTTTAAACTCTCACCCCTCTAGGCAGCGGAACATCTAATAAAGGAACTTTGTTTACGCGAATCCACTGCAGACACTCGAACAACGCCCACCCTCCCCAAATTGAAAGCGTTTGTTAGTGTTGTAACTAGGTCAGCATTTACCAAGTATGCCTACTCTACGAGTTCGCTCAGTTCCAGAAAGTGTAACTCCAGTCGAGCTATGTCGGATTTTCAGCGATGCCACAGACCGCATATCCCTGGCCAGAACGGAAACGGGAAAAACATCGATGACTTTAACGGTCACATTTGAACATGTCAAAGCTGCAAAACAATATTTCAAGGGTCCTGTATCCATACGTGGTGAGGAGGTTCTAATCGACAACGATTTTCTGGGCCTTACAATACTTTCCAGCCACAATGATGACGACGTTGAGTATTATGCCGGAATGCCAAACTATAGCGCGATACGCTATCAGAATAGCATTATCGCTGTCCATGGCCTCAACCTACACACACGGTTCTCCCCTAAGTACTATAGCAACAAACAGTGTTTCCTGTCACTCGAGTGATATTGGATGATTGAGCGGTTGGGGACGGTGGTATTCAAAACTTGTTCCGACATGGTATGCAGGGCCGTGTTTCATATTACAGGAAACTTCTGTTGTATTTATGTTGTGTTCGGAAGTCTCTCGAGTCTAGGGATCAAAATATAGCCATTAACCACCGATAGTTTTATAAGACTTGTCATCCATACTATATCACTTCGAACACAATCCGCTAGCGTATTGCCATGTGAAATGACTTAGAATAAATGGTAGGTAGTTCTGACTTCTTACCATACCAGGACTTCCCCTTACTCGCGATTGAGTTGACGCACCGCCTGCTCGGAGATGTACACTTTAACCTCAGTAACTTCTATTCATTCTACTCGGATTCCGAAATGTACAGCTCATAGTCACCGTCTCGCAACAATGACCCCTCCTATATTGGCAAGCAGCTTTCCTATTGTAAACCGGGGAGCCCATAATGGCGCAGCGTGACTTATCACTGACCGCCACGTAGTCTGAATTGTATTTGTAACCTGAATCTATATTATCGTCCTCCTCTGTTGGCTAGGAGTTTGGCCCGGTGGCTTACAGCCCCCATGCTGAGGAAGAGACCTAGCCTCGGGAGTGAGCTCGGCATTGGGCTCCGGTTGTGATACTCGGCTTCGCCGAGTATGGTCTTTTCTTTGTATGTTAGCCTACCGTTTTCTCTCTTTGTATCGACAGACAATTCAGCTTCTTCTTTCTTCTCTATTGTTGTCAAAATCCTCTAATACTGCGAGCTGAGAGCACAAACAATCCACGTTGTCTTTCGTCCCATTCGGCCATGACGCATATTCTTTAAACTCCAAATCCCTCCTGCAGATATCCCGAACCACCTCGACCATACAACTCATGTCCATAACCATAACCTGTCACTTTGCGAGATGCAGATGGAGAAGTCGTTGATCAGGTAGAGTGTGTTGAGCTGGTATTGAATAGGTACAAGCGGAATTTTCTGACTTAGACAAGAGTATGGAGTGGAAAGCAAGAGTCGAATTATGAAGTACATGCACACCTAAAACCATTGGCTGTACCTCACCTGTCGAAAGCAGGGTTCGCAACCATCCGTCCAGACTAGCGTCTTTTGAAGCCCAGCACTGCCGTCCAAGGCAAGTGTATCTTGTGTTTGGCCTTGGGCCTTCCGGGCCGAGACTAGAATCCCTAGGGCCTTTTTATGGTGACTGAAGGGCCCTGGCGGATGTTACCGGTGCTGCGGTGTAAATGATTGCGGCCGACAAGAAGCAATTCCAGCCAGCTAACAAAAATTCCGACTAGCTAGCGGGAGATAGTTCAGCATCTTCTAATCCGGTCAGCATTTCCCACACTATTGTTCCACTTTTCATTGATGGATGAATATAGGTGGCTTGTTTTTTCCATCGCCCTAAGGCTATCCAGCTTGAAGCTTGGTTTTTACAAGGCTGTTAGGCCCTGTAGGGTTGTTGAACCTAGAAGCCCTAGGGCTAAAACGGGCGTAAATCCTCAGCCCGGAAGATCGCAGTCCGGGATCGGGCATGGCTCTGCCCGGACGAGACGGACGGTTGCGAACCCTGATCGAGAGGAGTTTCATTCTCTCGCGGAAAATCTGATACGAAATTTCTGGTCTTTGGAGGAGTTGAGTATGAGTTTTTGGTTATACGATGTTGAAACAACGGATTGGACAATAGAAACACCGAACATCTGGAATATTGCGGGAGGAACAGCAACAGTTGATTCAAACCAAGGTATTGGATAATATCTTGGCGGAGAAGTTGATGGGACACCGGTGGACGGGCTATTATTCTGTAATCTGTCCAACTGGGACTTCCAGAATCAAACTTTGAATTTGAATTCACTCACGGAAGCCTTTTTAGAGTACATACCAGTAGGCAAGAAAGGTATCCTAGTATTCTTTGGGGGAAATAGTCCTTCATCTACAATGGTAAGTTGGTTGCCTCTTTTTGTCGACAAAATGATGTCTACTGACATCCCCGGGCACAGGGTAATATGAGTAAGATCTACATATACGATATTGCTACCCAGTCCCTAGGCATTCAATCCGCCCAGGGCGTTAGCGGGCCCCCGAGGCCCCGGTACAGCGGGTGCCCGGTGATGAAAATGGTACCGGATAATACAAGCTACAATATCTACGTTCAAGGTGGCGCTTATGGAAGAGACATTCGAAGACATCTGGATCCTGTGTATACCTTCGTTTACTTGGATCGACATTACAAATGGTATTAGTGCTGCTCACTTGGACTTTTTCTGAAGGTTGCTAAGTACTATTCAAGCCAACAGAACACCCAGACAATTCTCTCACACGTGCTACACACTCGACAGACACATGTTTAGCACGGGAAGGGGTAATAGAGACACATACACTGCCCTGTTTTATATCTTTGACCTTGTCACGCTCTCCTAGACCAATAGTTATGACCCAGAGAGCAAACCATTTACTCTGCCAAAAGAAATATATAATATAATAGGCGGAAGGTTTGAGGGCTCATACTTTTGGCAACCTGCCAGTTCTGCTGCTGACTGTTGTATGATTTACAGTTCTTCCGGGAATGCAACAAACAAAGAACCAAGTGGTGGCTGGTCTTCTACAAAGTACGCAACTTATTCGAGCGCACACCAGCTGCGCCGACTTCATCACCCAAAGATTCCACAAATATAGCCAAGATTATTGGTGCCACACTGGGAGGGATGCAGGAATTTTGATGATGTATTTGTTGTACAAGCTGCGTTGGAAGACTCAATCCCGCGATGTAACCCCCCGGCTACTAACTCTGCGGTCAATGTGTTGTCGAATATCTGGTATTCCAGCAAGGCGGGGTGTGAATCTTCTTTTTAATGCTCTTCGAGACAGTGATCTGTCTCTCGCGTGCAAGGAGGACCAACTGTCGCTCTACCCAGCATGTTGCAACTACACTTAAGCAGCATTACTCAACCTAGACGCTTGCACCGAATGCTTGCAACTTCCCATGCATCCGCTAGTCCCAGGTTCGCCCGGCGGTCTTTATCGCACGATTGCTAGTGATTTTTACAATCTGACACCGTTAAACGTTCCCGACGGTGAAGTAATTGCTGAGTCAGTCTTGCTTGCGCTGGCTAAAGTTACGGCAGATGCTGCTATCAGGGTTATTACAGTGTGGTTGCGGTGACTGGCCTTGCTGGACATGCGTTTGAATCGTGGAGGAACCGTCAGACCCTCCGAATGTGGCTGAAGGACTTCGTACCTCTCGATGTTAAAAACATCCGGGCCTTGTCTTATGGTTACGTCAGTAATCTTATTGGACAGGGTGCCACCCAAAACAGGCTACCGGATTATCAACGATTTTTAATTCAAGATATCGAGAATGCCCGGAACGGAACTATTGTGAGTCTATAGGCATCAAATCATTATATTGCACGTCTTGACGGCGTGTTATACAAAAAACCCGACCAATCATATTCATTGGACACTGTCTCGGTGGTATCCTAATCTTGCAAGTAGGTTCTCCTACATTGGAAAACTAATCACGTACTCACGAAGTACTCTTAGACATTGAATGAGTTCAAGCACAATCGATCTTAAGAGCACATCATAGAAGCAACGCATCCCATAATCTTCTTTGGGACTCCCCACCAGGGCATGCGGATCTACGATTTTGAAAAGACGGTAGACAATGAGACGTCTAGACATAATTTATTCAGCCAGTTAAGTGAAGGCTCGGAATTCCTTGAAAATCAAAAGGAAGCTCTCAGTCAGATCTGGAAGAATGATAATCCGAAAATTGTCAGCCTTTATGAAACAGTACTGATGCTTAATTTGAATGGGTAGGGCTGTTTCTATGTTTGGTTTGGTGAATAAGATTAATTTTTTCTAGTTTTTAGCAACGTATCAAAAGAGAAAATCATTCGGATATGGTCAAGTTCTCTTCAGCGCAGTACCTAACGTATCTAACTGTCGAACGGCACCTGAAGGAATGGGTTAAGGGTATTATCGCGTCAACTAATACACAGGCTGTTGATCCAGAGATATCGGCCGCCCAAAATGTCATTTAGATGTTGTCTCTGAAAATCACCAGGATGTCGTTGATGGCGACACCTATGATTTTAGCTACAAGTTGACTCGATCGTAACAAACGATGTGTGGCTCCCCTATCAGTGGCTTAGAGCGATGTACTTGGCTATTTGACCTCTTGTCTTGATAAGTTAAATTTTCGGTGATTGGATAGTTCTTCTAACGTGTACATCAAGTACGTAGGTGGGGAGTAATGTATCCTCAGGAGGTAGTTCGCGTGTTTTCAATTACATTAGACTATCTAGTACTTCATAAGCTCAATTAGGCGGGCAGGCATAGATTCTGCGTTAACCATATAACTTGCTGATATAAGGAAGCTGTACGATAGCCGAGAAATGGCTGACTGTTGAGGCGGACAGAAGCCCGGTCGGCGCTGATTGGAGGCGAAGCCTACATTTACCCTTCTACTGATTATACAAATTGGGAATGAGGTTTCGAGCCACCGATCATGTCGTTTATGTTGTGCCAACGAGAGGCTCCGTTTGCCGTAGGTGAGTCATAGACCCAAATCATAAATGTATTGGCAAAGGTCGCAATTATCACCGCTAGCTTGTAGGGAACGATTTGTAACAATCCCAAAACGTGACGGGTGTATGGGAAGTAGACATGTGAATGCCCACATCGACCAACCGAGATCCGTAAATGGTGGTGCCTGGGCATAAGGGCGAAGGCAGCAGCCGATGGCCAGCATCGAACAGCTAGGCGAACCAGAACTACGGCAAATTCGATCCCCACTACGGCGAAGGCTGTTACAGAACTCGGTACGCCTACATACGCGAATTATTTCCGGGAGGTGCGTTTGTGAGGAGGAAAAATAATCGGCAGGGCTTACAGTCTCTCCAATGCATAAACCCTGGATCCCTGTCAGCCATGATGATCGGCTGCTGCGATTGGTTCCTCGCTTATCTGCCGAGCACAGGCATTCTGCAGTCTGAGAACCGGGTGTCTGGATGCGGCTCTGCATTTAGATGATGTCAGACCGGATAGCATGATATTAAGTAATAGACTATTGCATGTAAAAATTGTAACGTTGAGGAAAATGCAACTAGCTTACTATGAATACCACAGTAGCGGTACCACACAATTTTCAAGGATGAGCATGGTACGCTCAACCCTACAGGTACAATGTTGACAACAGCGGCGCGGTTTACCTCAATAGATATGCGCATTAGGCAACGCGAATAGTGTAACGACAAGCTGGAGTAATACCACCTGATGGCATGAAATCATTTCTGATAGTAAACAGGTATAACCCTAGATCATATCGTAGACAGTGGACACGGAAGCGTGCGGGGTAATTGACCCATCCGAACATCCGTCCGGATATTTAAGTAACTATATCTACAGCAATATTGTACACTCCAACAGATCAATATGAGGAAATAGCCCCAAATACCGTTCTTCCCCACCTTCAGTGGTCATCGTTCAAGTCATCGCCTATTCTCTGACGCTTTTGGCTGCATGGACATGCGCGTCCTCCTTGGTTCTACCCAGACATTGCAACGACTGCTATAATTCCATCGTTTGACAATAAACTCTAAACACTTACATAGTAAGTACCTAACATCACAAAAAAAGAGAAGAAGCTTCAAACTCTCACTCCAGCTATGTCTCATCATCACCATCCTCGTTGCGCTGAGGGCCAAGCACCAAATCCCTTGGTCCCGCTGCTGGCTTCAACATAAACCCAGCACGCTTCAGCTCTCCGATAGCTGGAAGGCGCATAAGTTCATCGATTCCAGGAGGGTTGGAGTCGAAGGTCTTCGCACAAACGTTCTCGAGGACACACTGATCGTAATGGAATTTGAGTGCACGTTTGTCGGGGCCTCCGAGGGGCGGTAGTTTTGCCTTAACGCCGTGGTACGGTAGTAACCATTCGATGGGTGCAAATAGGCGTACCTCGTGAGTTTTGGGATGAATGGCGAGGAGTCGTGCGTCGTGAACCGCGCGGATATCGCTACGCAGTGAAATGCCGTTGGAAAGTGACCATGTTGCTGTGTAACGCCGCTTGAGGATAGTCTTGGCGGCATCGGCATCAGCGCTAGTTGCCTCCGAGTCTGCAGGTTTCGAAGTGCGCACGGTCAGTAGGTAATCATTATTGGCGTAGTCGTCTTCAAAATCTTGTGCAAGAGGATAAGCGAGCCATTGTGATTTGGGCACGATGTGGGTGGCTTGGATTCCAGGACCACAATGTAGCCCTTTCATAAACGAAGTGTTGGAGCCTGACACCACGCACTGCGAGTCTCTAGTCTTGATTTTGAAATCGAAATCGGCTACCGAAGCAGAAGATGCGTCAATCGCAGTGATCACCTCTGCTAGAGGTGGAATAGAATCTGAGTCCTTTGTCCAATTGGATTTCTTTCGCGGTGACAGCGATGCCATGGTGGTAAGCGGAAAGGTGTAGTTAATAGGAACGTAGATACCCTTGGGAGAGACGGCACGATCAGGTTGTGAGAGAGGCTGGCGGACGAGGGGAATTCTTCCAATGCAGCCAGCTAGTGCATCAAAGTTAGCCCAGGTTACGGTCACAGACATAAAGGAGAGAATTTGATATGCCTTTATAATGGGCCTTTAAGTCTACCCCATCCTCGACACTACATGATGTTTCATGGTAGGCAATTAGATAGAGAGTATGGCCGCTGGAACTTATGACGACGGGTTCATCGGCTTCCGCGTCACCTGCGAAAACCCAACCGGGACGCCCAGGTAGTTTGGAAAAGTAACAGAGAAAGAGACTGTTCGGACGAGTAGTATGTTTCGGGTAGCACAACAATAGATCGTTAAAAATCATTGTGTAGGTAAGGTGGTTGTTGTGCTGAAAGAACCCCGCCTTCACATCGGGGCCGTCGAGGATCAAGACGTTCCAGCAGTCCAGGCGATGTATAGGTTGAACGGAGGCCGACGAAGGTTCCATGGCAGTAAATATGACCGTGATATCGGTAGTGGGGACGGTGAGATAGCGAGAGTGCGTCAGAGATAATATGGGACGATGTGGAGCGGTATTGGATGTTGCGACGCTACGTGGCAAGTTTGAGGCTGAGGTCACGTGCAGCTGTGGTAGCGAATCAACCCAGCAACCATGCATGCTTGGTATCGGTTTCTCCAAACACTAAGTAATTGCCCTATATCAAGCTCCTATGGTTTCATTAGCGCGGCACGTGCTGTCGCTATCAATATTTACGAATTTTTGGGTTCGTAATGATAGCGCTTATCGGTCCATGATAACTATTGTTGGAAGGATTGGTTTCGAGCTTTTATTCATTAGGGAGCTTACTTAACTAGAACTTGCTGAACGGATTTTCTTCGTACAACGTTATCCAGGGGTGGAAAAATTCCGTCCCGGGCGTCCGATGGCTTTCCTGAAACCAGACTGCTAATTTCAGGGCTTCAAATTCATGCCCGGGACGGATCAGTCCTTTCATTGTTAAGAAGATATACCTACAGGTACCTGCGGTCTCCGGAGGTATTGGGAGAAGGGAGTCATCAGGCCTTATTACTCCTGCTGCCAAGGCATGTTCCCTCCGGATCATTTAAGCCGGACATTGGGAGGTCTGTACAAATGCCAGTCTCCAGGAATCCAGGACATCCTATGTGAGCCATCTCGGTAGCACTAATCTGGGCAAAACCCCCTGGGAAAACCCCTTCTTAGCAACCGGAGATATCTGGACGGGCCCTCCAGCCATTCTTATAAGCGCTTAGTCACTTCAATGGCTGCCCGAGACGGCTTAGGTGACCAAGAGATGTTGTCAGGACTGGACAGCGTAGTGGTCACCCGTTAGACTGGCGGGTGGACGGGCCGTTTCCATACCTGGTGTTATCCGAGTGTGTGTAGTTTCTTACACTGCTGCTAGATGCTAAATTGTTGCTGTTATGTATGCATTCTGCCGGCCGTGCTTGTTTCAAAGCGCTCCAGCAATATCTGGTTAGCTTTATATTTGCAAATTCATAATGCGTTATACGATATTACTCACTGTTACTGAGAATTATATACTGTAAATACTGTAAATACGCCCTCCCGTCCTATGGAAAATATCTGCGTCGACTTGATCCGCTAAGAGATGACGACAACGTGATTTGACAGCGTTGAGTCCAGTGAGCACCAGGGAAAGGATCGAGATAGAGGTGATAGTGGGAGTAGACTATTGTGAGGAGGATAACGTAAGTGACTAGCCATCTCTTTACCTAGTTAGGCAAGGGTATCATAAGGCGGTGAGCATCGCATTATCTCAGACCAAAGCAACAAACGCTATTGGTTACAGATCTGTATCTCGCCAATTCTAAGTCCTCTACCACCACCCTCACCCCTCAATAACTCCGCCCACTTTCCCATCAACAACCCCGACACCCCAGCTCGTACCTGCCTTCCCGAACGACAAAGCCACTACAATTCCCTTCTGCGAACACTAGCAATTTTGTCCACCGCCCATGGTTCGGAATCCCTCGCCGGCGAGACCCGGAATCACATGCGTTTACCCGTCGGATGACTGATGCTAGACACGGTAAAGGAGTGATTGGGGCCTCTGATTACTACGATTTTTCGATTTTGGCAGGTAAGATCGGCCATGTTTTTGCTGATGGAATTGACAGTTCGGTAGTGTAAAGACCTCGGCGGTACTTGTTCTGAGTCCACTGGGCAGAAGCAGGAACCGTTTGTTTGTTTGTACTCATTTTGTATTCAGTCACTTGCCGCTATGGCATACATATTCCCGTCAACTGCTTCCTACTCCAATGAAAACCAAAAGGGAAAATGGGGTGGAGTCGTAGGCTCCCTCCACTACCCTCATCCCCAGCAGGAACCGTTGCGACGATAGGGACGGAAAAACCTGTCTCGTCACTGGATTGTGGAGCAATGACTGTCCCCACCTTCTTGAACCCCTGCTATTCATCCACCATTTCTTTGCTATCGTTCTCACATTCATCTTCATTATATTTCTGATCCATCATAGCATCATGGTAGTTGGCAGATGTTGCACGCTGTGCCACAGCAGCCCTTGCCTGAGCCGCGCTCGCAGGTAAGAACAACTTAAAATCGTGTAGCAAACCTGGTGATTCACGAAACAACTGCGTAATCTGCGCATAGACGTGTTGTATGGGTGAGCTTTCGCGCTGATACGTTTGTAGAACTTCGAGAAAATTCCAATAAACTTCCGGTTGATGTGAATATCGACTCTAATATTTGTTAGTGCATGCATTTCTAATGATGATATTGGTTGTAGTTGTGATAGTATACCTTGACCTTATTCACGAAACTTATTGCATGATTAAACTCTACAGGTTCCGCCACCTCCCTGAGCCCTTTGCTATCGTCCTCACACTCATCTTCATTATATTTCTGATCCATCGTAGCGTCATGGTAGTTGGCAGATGCTGCACGCTGTGCCGCAGCAGCGCTTGCCTGAGCCGCCCTCGCAGGTAAGAACAACTTAAAATCGTGTAGCAAATCCGGTGATTCACGAAACAACTGCGTAATCTGCGCATAGACGTGTTGTATGGGTGAGCTTTCGCGCTGATACGTTTGTAGAACTTCAAGAAAATTCCTATAAACTTCCGGTTGATGTGAATATCGACTCTGATATTTGTTAGTGCATGCGCTTCTGATGATAATGATGATATTGGTTGTGGTTGTGATAGTATACCTTGACCTTATTCACGAAACCTAATGCATGATTAAACTCTACAGGTGCCACCACCTCTCTAGGTCCGATGATGTGTACCCGCCGAAATACATGTTCATCTCGCCAGGCATCGGGAATATCTAGCTTGGTTATAATGCGAATCATACCCTCCGTAGAATGCTGTGCGTCCGGTTCCTCGACAATGCGTTCTTCAGCAAAAAAACGAAATGTTACTTGGCATACAGCGCTCCAGGAAAGTCAGAACAACGGTAGTTTCGAGTACAAAAGATACCTACCAGCGCAAACGTTGACCCGATAATTCAGGACCTTTGCAGATCATGCTACAACGCGGACATTTTCGAGAACTTCCATAACTGAAGTATTGCTTGCGAAGTAACATGCTGAGGCTGATGGACATTGCCGGTTTAACGGACTCTGTCCAATTATTTTCATCGATAATTTCTCCGTTGGAATCTTCATCTGCAAGTCGATAGTCACGTTGAATGATTTTGTTGTGCCCCGGTTGATTTCTATGCATTATCTCGAGAACATCGTGGAAAGTCTGTAAAGCTTTAGCATAAATTGGCATCGGACATAGGGTAACATTATACCTTAAATGAACTTGCCAAATATAATGGCACCCAAAGTTCCCGGCCCAGAGCATCGAGTAGCTTCAGTGGCGCTTCAGATGCCAAATATCCCCCTTCCCACCAATTACCAAGGTCCCTCGGGATTGGAGTTGAGCACCGCGCAATACTTCTTTCGATAATTTGGAGCCGCTTGTCGAATTTATGTAGTAGCAGATTAGAGTCCTTTACTATAGCCGTATTATCATTGAGCACGGTCGAGTTTCCGCTGGCTATATCCTTCAGTATCCGGCTAGATACATATACCATCAGCGCAATCTCTTCACTATGACACACCACATACCATCGTAAATCACAGCTGTACATATTAATTGCCAGCACGTGCATGTTCAAATTCCGTTCCAGCACCGCCGCATCCTCGTTCCGAAACATGCACCACTTAATCTTCGCCATTTCCCTTTTTACCCTGCTCCCACGTCCGTTCAAGATCGACTGCGTATACTTTTCGGAATCGTTCCAGAAATTCTCCAATAAACGCCTGCAGATATGGTGCTCTTCTATCAAAGCGTTACGGGGAGCAATGTTTTCAGGGTTAGGATAGGCTTGATCCCAGCCGCTCACAGTATGTACGGCATTATTTACGGCCTTAGTGAGGGAGTCGAGCATGTCGATTAACCGCTTCAGTTCGGCTGAGGCTCCACGGCTATCGTTCAGCGCTTTCGTAACATCGCAGGCGAGCTTGATGACACCTAAAAAATCACCGACGGAGAATCCAAAAGACATGGGAGTAACAAGGTGTGGTCTGGAAATGTGACGTTGAGGCAGCGGGGTCGCTCGATTTCGGCGCTTGAAAGTGGGGAAGAGGCAATGATGGGAATGGAAACTACGCGTCAACCTCGTTACACTGCATTTCCCTGCACGATAACCCTGGAAGAGCTTAGCCTCATGACAGGCCATTGTGTTACAGTTTGTGGCAAACTTAGAAACTGCATGCGAACGGCTTGACATTTTTAATTCCACTTTAATTCCAGAGGCATAGCATGACAAAATATTTATTCGGGACAGTCAATAAAGGTTCGGACACACCAGTTCTAGCAACCATACAGATCTAGTAATAATTAGAAGCACTATATGCAACTTTGGGTAAAACATGATTTGAATTTCACCAGAAACAGCATAGTAGGTGCTTTGGGCTCAGCCTCTCTCCCCCGAGCAAACACCCTGCTCTTACAGCAAGATCCATTACCCGAAAAGGGGTATCCAGATCTTCATAGCATGCCCCGAGTACAACAGTTCATTATTTAGGCGAAAATGTACGTGCCACCAATCAAGTATAATTTTGTGAGAGCGCAATAAATTAGAGGTATAGGTAGAGTGCTTCAAAAATACCTTGAACAACACGAAATTATTCACTCATATTCGACAAACGGGTTAGCAGTTCCGTATGTAGAAGCAACAATCCTAAAGTGGAAACTAAAAGCACCATACTCAAGTAATCTTTCGTTTAGCACATAAACTTCCATATCAGGAGCGCTAACCCAAACCGGGGCTACCTTTATACCAGTCTATTAGTCTCAGTCGAACATTCTTTTCTCACGCGACTTCTCGGGTGAGCGCCTAATCGAGACTATGAGAGCGTGGGCTATTGCTAGGGTCGGATGCGGAGAACCAGCCTCGTCTCCTTCCCCGCTTTAATGAAAGGAGAACCTCGATGTGAACAGAATTAGAATGTCATTGTTTGGCAACAGATGGACTTTTAACCGTCTATGGTATAGTGGAAGTCGCCTCTTCTGCCCTAGGGATACAAAATTTCGCTGAGCCAGGCAGTGGTGGATTTACCTGGATGGTCATTTGCAGTGGGGTTTAAGTTCAAACCCTGACCCTCGGGCTCTGATTTGCTACTACTTGGCGACGCCTTGTACTAAAAGTGTTCATGCATAGCATTGTGTCTGATTCAGAATGCTTGTGGCTGAAACTGTATTAGTGGTCGGATGCTCGCTTGGAGACATGTACCTAGGTATGTGGACAGCACATCATAAGTATACAATCGGGTGGGAATTGTTTACGTCAAACGGGTATTGAATACTCGATGTTGGGCGGTGTAAATTCTCCTTCTCGAGACCTTGAATCCTCCCAACTTAACTCTCCCCAAGAACGTGTACTCATGTTTGACCAAAGTTTGGGGATGGACTGAGAGCTTTCATTTAGTGTTGCAAAGTTCATTTAAATGCAGCCCGGGGTACGCATGGGGGATCTTCAGGTAGTGGACAGAGCAAGATAACGGAAGTACATACATTCGACCCGCAAGATAATTTAATACCTGTTGCGGGAGTAATTTTCAAACTAAGAAACACGTTCTTACACAAAAAGAGAGAACATGAAGCAGTTTATCGCTAGGTTCACTAACGTGTCCGCGCAAATACACTCGTAGCCGGATGTGTCAAAAACAGCCTTTCAGCATTCCCGGCGCAATGGACGACCGCACTCGGTCCTCCGTACCACTACCGAAGAAGTCCGTGAGGCTAAAGAACACGTTGGGATAAGTTTATTTAAAGAGGCCTCAGTCTCCGGGCGGTTCCGGCCCGCGGAACTTAATATTCGAGACATCGACTCATAGCGATACATGAGGTTGTTAGTAGCGGAAAGTATCCATAACGACTGAAATAGTACTAAATTAGCCGTATTTCCTGCTATGAGCCGTTTAAGTATACTACGTTGGAGGCTGAAAGTACGTATAGTTCTTTGCTTGCTTTTACCGTATCCCGGAGCTGGAGTGCTCTGAGTTCCCTTCACCATCTTTGGTAGATGGCAAAGGTATGTAGCTACGAATAGTATCGAGAGGTAATATACCCATGTGCAGATCACAATACATTACTACAATCATAAACATATTTCAAATTCTAGAAATCTCAATCAAAATCATTACAACGTGAAACATTTCCAGTAATCAAACCTGAGAAATACGAAAACAACTCTGAAAAACATTAGCGAACTGCAAGTGATATGTCAGTACTGGATAATGATATAGCGCCCATGTGGCCAACAAGGAATGAACAACGGGTGCTTGGTAGGGGAAAGAATCATTCAGATGCGGATATGAAGATTGATAGTGTGTCCAGTATTGACTGTGGTACGCATAATACTCTGGATGATGAAGGCAGGACTGGTACACATGAAAGTGAAAACATACCTATAATTCCTTTCTCCTTATCGCATATTCTCAGCCCATAATATCTAATACAATTCCATCATCTTCATTTTCACTGTTGCACAGCTCATGGTCTTCATACTCATCATCGTCATGAACCACAGATTCATTGAATTCTTCTAACTCCTCATCATCACTGAGGCCAAGATCCATCACTCCCAGGTTTTCACCTTGTGCAGCTTCAATATTCGTTTCATGTTGGGCGATCCATTCCTCAGGTTTCTGTGGAGGTCGTAGAATTTCAATTTTGCCCCCAGCATTGATGAAGTTCCATACTGCCACACGCAGCTCACCATATGCATAAACATGGTCATCCTGCCAGGAATACGTAATGGGTTAACCTTTTGCACTAAGAAGATCGTTTACAATTTTCCATGTTGTTGAAGAAATATACTCGTTCAGGTCACATTTATTGAGGTGTTGGCTATGTTCTAGTGCAGCAATAGTTTCAGGATTTGGTGGACTGCCATAATCACGTGCTCCAGGTTTAGGATACTGATACATATTGACTGGAATCCCGGAGGGAAGGTAATGCTCGCATTCCTTCTGCCTTCGAATTCTATGGGTATTGGGTGTCTGGACGAAAGTATGAATATGAGTTCGGAGCATTGTCATATATATATGCTGCAGGCAAAGTTTATCAATATTGCCTCCATCAAACAACCCACGATCTTCTAAACCACCAAAGAGTGTGGGCCAAGTATCTGTTTGCCCATTGGCAAGTAAATTCCACCAAGCCTCAATTCGTTGATTTTTGGTAGATGTGCCAAAGCTATATGCTTTGTGGAAAGGAAGATCAGGCTTATCTGTCCATCGCAAGGATAGATGTGAAGCACACAATAATGCTAACTCTCTGCCCATATCTGAGCGAATGAGCTTTTAAAATTTTCCCATGGTACAGACTGTCTCCAGATATTGTTTACTAACAGATATCTGTGTCCGATTAGAATGTCCCACGTAACACCAAATAATGTACCATGAATATGCATCAATGCATCCATATATTTCAAATCCAAAACGTGAAAGTTTGTCATGTCCATCTATAGACCACACACGATTTGGTCCCTTGACGATGAACTGTCCACGTTTGCGTAATGGTGATTGACGCTGTAATTCATTACCATCAGGATCGTTCATTTGTAAATGCAACCTAAGGTCATGTCTGACAATAACCATAGCCATTAGTATTATATTGGCTTTGTTATGCTAAAGCATCAAGATATTGGCTATACTCACTGTGATATGAAAAGTTGATCCAGTCGCAGGGCTGCTTTCGGATATGTTCGTCCCCAACGTAATCCTTGTCCAGATGACATCAAAGATTCAATTGCGGCTTTGAGTTTGCTTTGATTCATGTTGGGATCATCGGTGTTTGATTGCCGGGTCAATAGTCGTACAGTAGGATACAAATGAACCTCTTTCAATTGACTAATTGTTATCATATATCCATGAAAGGTCAATCCATATATCATGTCACTTGGAGTCATATTGTTTTTCAACATTGTGCAGATAATTGAAACAAGTTTCTGATCTTCCCTCAGTGGACTTTGTTTCTAAGGAAATTGCCATTCATTGAATTTTATCTTATATGCCCGTTCACTACCATAGAAGAGATTACTGCATATTCACATAAAACGACAATTGGATATAAACTTACCTTGGTGAAAAGTTTGCTTCATTACGCAGTATTTCCATAACCTCTTGAAGACTACTCTTCTCAATTATATAGTGCTGATAGATTTCCTCTTTGTGCTCATCCCAGGCATACATTGTATCATGTGAATAATAGCAAGCAGTTCTGTGTAGGCAGCGTACTGTCGAGATTTTCTTTGTCGAATGTGTTGTTATTCAAAGTGTCAGTGCAGAATCGTAGGTAAATGCAAGCTATGATCAAGTTATGGAGAAACCCTGCATTTGTAAAGCTCTATTCTTACCCGGCTGTGAAATCACACACTGTATTGAAATCAGCGAAGTGTTAATCGGTCCGGAGGTCATATGCAAACCTCCCAGACACTCCGGTGGCTCTCACCACTGCTTCTCAGTACTTCCAGATACTCCCAGCCCCCCCTGGAGCTTTGCAAAGTGCGCTCAGACTCCGCCAGAGCATTCTCAGGTGCTCCTGAAAGCACCTGCAGTTATGGAGGTGCATTCATGACGCTACAACATCAGCAAAATGTAATTAAGGCACTGGAAGCCTCCAGGAGTGTCTGAGAGAATGTGGAGTGTAAACTTAGATGTGTCAATTTCAGGAGAGTATCAGACCCTAGGAGGGCATTGCTGCCGGCCTTCAAAGTAACTGGGAGCGCCAACGACAAGCCTGGGAGCACCTGGGAGCGCCAGGGATAGGTCTGGGAACACTTTGAATCACATTAGAGCAGTCTGGAAAAAACAACGTCTTCTTTGGGAACGCTGCTGGTGTGCCTGGAAATCATAGCTATTACTTATTGTTCAATGATTTTTAAATCTCATGTATTCGTTTTGTATTCCTATCTATGTATCTATATAGCTACCCATCTAAACACGGTATATTTGGACTGGCTGCAGGCGGTGCTTGAGAGTAATTCGAGATGCGCCTCAAAATGATGATTGAGTGACCTCAGGGGTATATGCCGAGGCCGTGATCAAGAGAGTTTGGAGATGCAATTTGGAGGCCATGATCGAGCGAGTGTGGAGATGCACTTGGAGGCCGCGATTAGGCAAGTTTGGAGATGCAATTGGAGGCCGTGATTGAGCGACATTGGAGATGCACTTGGAGGTCGTAATTGGGCGAGTTTCAAGATACGCTTGATGCCTCTGATTGAGCGACTTTGGAGATGCACTTGGAGGGTGTGATCAAGCGAGTTTGGAGATGCACTTTGGAGGCCACGATCGAGCGAGTTTGGAGATCGACTTGGAGGCCGTGATTGAGCAAGTTTGGAGATGCAATTGCAGGCAGTGATCGAGCGACATTGGAGATGCACTTGGAGGTCGTAATCAGGCGAATTTCGAGATACACTTGAAGGCTCTGATTAACCGACTTTGGAGATGCACTTGGAGGGTGTGATCAAGCGAGTTTGGAGATGCACTTGCAGGCAGTGATTGAGCGAGTGTGTAGATGCAATTGGTGGCCATGATCGTGCGAACTTGGATGCTGTGATCGAGCGAGTTAGAAGATACACTTCGAGGCCGTGGTGGAGCAAGTTTAAAGATACACTTGGAGGCCGTGATCAAGCGAGTTTGGAGATGCCCATGCAGGCCGTAATCAAGCAAGTTTGAACGAGTACTGCATCAGCAAAAAATATTTCTGTCTGGGCGGAATGGCTCCTTCAGTGTGAACGCGCTCTGTCAGAGCCATCAGAGACACCCCGGTGGCGGATTACTCCGCGCCCGGTGTCAATTCAACACGTTGTCACGGCGCAGGCAGGTACAGTGATACCTGAGAATAATAGAAGGAAAATACGGGTGGTGCGGAAGGAATTGTGTTACGGAAAGGCGGAGACGTTGGAAGACGCGGAAGAAGCGGCGAGATGGTGGCGGTATAATTTAGTAAGATAAAGGAGTGGTCAGAGGTGTTGCGACGTCGGATGATATGGCGTGGTTGTTACGATAAGGAATAACGGAGTGGTGTGTAAGATCATGGGATAAGATTCGGATGGTACATCGGAGCATGAAGAATGGTTCGAGA
>Ga0307512_10002092_pt1 | contig 26227 bp, 18 predicted proteins | sample 14_EM_MG_FD_200267 | JGI IMG/M metagenome (GOLD analysis project Ga0307512, IMG submission 200267) | Populus trichocarpa ectomycorrhiza microbial communities from riparian zone in the Pacific Northwest, United States - 14_EM | ecosystem: Host-associated > Plants > Roots > Unclassified | place... | reverse complement strand
GGCTAGTGGCCCCGGCAGGCAACGTTCGCCCCGTCGCGACGCCCGGCACGCGCCCCCACCCTCGAACCGGCTTCGCTCGGCTCGGGCGGGGGGACCCCCTTCGCCGCACCGGCCGAAAGCCCAAGTACGTCCAGTACGAGGACTTCCGGCCGGCACTCCCCCAGCCTTCGGCCGGGGGGACCCCCAGAGCACGCACCGGACGCCGCTCCTTGACGGGCAAACGTTGCCTGCCGGGGCACTAGTCCCCGTTCCCGGCCTGGTACCACGCCGGGAGCTCCTGATCGACGCCCAACTCGACGCGCATGAGCGCTCGTACATGCCCCAGTTTCTCGATCACCGCGTCCAGGAGGTCTATGACCTCGTCGAGTCGTGCCCGACGGGCGGATGAGTCCGCCTCGCGTGCTGCCTCCATCAGGCGCCGGTAGGCGACTGTCAGCCGGTTGTTCACGCGGCCCTCGACCGTGAGGACTTCGAGGCTTGCCATCATCTGGGCTTCGGCGCGGACGTCCCGCTGAGCGCGCCGTGCGCCGCTCACCTCGGCTGCTTCCACGTCCGCGGATCCGGACCTGAGTGCGTAGGCATACGCCAGCATCGCGTCGCGGTAATGGCGATCCTGAGCGTTCAACTGGACGTAGCAGCTCTGGAGTTGATCCGACCTGCGCCGCTTCTCGGCATCCCGCTCCTGCGCGACACGAACCACTTCTGCCAGCTCCAACTCCCGCAACTTGGCGCGCTGGGTCAGGACTTGGCTCATCACCGCCGAGGCCAGCGTGCCGAACACACCGACGATGGCCACGATCAAAGAGACGGTCGCGCCGGACATCCCACCCCCGCCGGGAACTCAGCCAGAACTCGATGCCGTGCAGACAGTAACGGAACGCCCGTCCGGCCTCACGCCCGCCCCGGCGCGCCCGGGTGGCGCGGGAGCCGGTGCCGTAGGCAAGGTGGGGGTGTCCGGAAAGGCGGGACGACATGAGTACGGCGACGGTGGTGGGTGCCGGGCCCAACGGGATGACCGCTGCCGTCGCGCTGGCCCGCGCCGGCGTGCGGGTCACGGTGCTGGAGGCGGCCGGTGAGATCGGGGGCGGCACGCGTTCCGGTGAGGCGATCGTGCCGGGGCTGCTGCACGACCGCTGCTCGGCCATCCACCCCATGGCCGTGGGCTCGTCGTTCTTCAACGAGCTCGGCCTCGACCGGTACGGGCTGCGCTGGGCGTGGCCGGAGATCGACTGTGCGCATCCGCTCGACAGCGGCAGGGCCGGGGCGCTGCGCCGCTCGGTGACCGAGACCGCGGCAGGGCTCGGGGCCGACGGCCGGATGTGGCGGCGGCTGTTCGAGGGGCCCGCGGCAGCGTTCGGCGGCTACGGCGACGACATCATGGGCCCGCTCCTGCGCCTTCCGCGGCATCCCGTGCACCTCGCCCGCTTCGGCCTTCCCGCGCTCGCGCCGGCGTCGCTGCTGGCGAAGGTGTTCCGTAGCGAGGAGGCCCGGGGGCTGTGGGGCGGCGTCGCGGCGCACGCGTTCCACCCCCTGGAGCGCCCGCTGACCGCGAGCGTCGGGCTGGGCATCGTCACGGCGGGACACCACTTCGGCTGGCCGGTCGCGGTGGGCGGCTCGCGCCGCATCACCGACGCCCTGGCCGCGCTCCTGCGCGACCTCAAAGGCACGATCGAGACCGGAGTACGGGTGCGATCCCCGGCACAGCTTCCGCGCACGGACGTGACCCTGTGGGACATCACGCCCACGGCCCTGGCCGGGATTCTCGGCGATCTCCTGCCGCCCCGGATCGCCCGCGCCTACCGGCGCTACCGCTACGGTCCGGGCGCGTTCAAGGTCGACTTCGCGGTCGAGGGCGCAGTGCCCTGGCGGGCGGACGCGCCCCGACGGGCGGGCACGGTGCACGTCGGCGGCACCTACGCCGAGATCGCGGCCACGGAGCGGGACATCCACGCCGGGCGGATGCCGGAGCGGCCGTTCGTCCTGGTCGGACAGCAGTATCTGGCCGACCCGTCCCGCTCGGCCGGCGACATCCACCCCGTGTGGTCGTACGCCCACGTCCCGAACGGCTACACCGGTGACGCCACCGCGGCGATCACCGCACAGATCGAACGGTTCGCCCCGGGCTTCCGGGACCGCATCGTCGGCACCGCGGTGCGCACCACGCCCGGCTTCGCCGAGTACAACCCCAACTTCGTCGGCGGCGACATCATGACCGGCGCCACGGACACCGCCCGGCTCGTTTTCGGCCCACGCCCCACCCTGCAGCCGTACGACACCGGGGTCCCCGGTCATTACCTGTGCTCCGCGGCCACCCCGCCCGGAGCCGGCGCCCACGGAATGTGCGGAGTCCACGCCGCCGCGCGAGCCCTGCACCACCTGGGCGCGGCCGGCTGACGAGCGGGCCACGCCTCCTCACCCGCGCAGCGCGGCGGCCTCGCCCACCCGGACGGCACGCAGGGCGCGCCCGACGGTGTCCCGGTTCTCGCAGACCGGGGCCACGTAGTCCACCGGTTGATCAGCGCGGAGGTGGTGGACACCGTCAGCGGGAGGTCAGCCGGTAGCGGAGTACGCCGCCCGTGGCCGTGAAATCGTCCGGAAGGAAAGGCGTGGTGACGGGGCGCCCGTCGAGCCTCAGTGAGCGTACGTGGGCGTTCTTCGCCGACGCGTCCGGAGCCAGGACGGTGAGGGTGACCCCGTTGCCCCGGCGCACCGTGGCGGCGGGGAAGAGCGGGCTGGCCAGGGCGAGTTGGGGGCTTCCCGGGATCTGCGGGTACATGCCGAGGCCGGCCCAGACGGCCCAGGACGACATCGCGCCCAGGTCGTCGTTGCCGACGAGCCCGTCGGGGCGGTCGGTGAACAGGGTGGTGAGGGCGCGCCGCACGGTGTCCTGGGTGCGGTCGGGGCGGCCCGCGTAGTCGTAGGCCCAAGGGATGTTGAAGGAGGGTTCGTTGCCGAGATAGGCATACGGCTTCTCGGCCCCCGCGTTGAGCTGGGTGAAGAACGTGTCCAGGCGTGACGTGACCGCGGCGTCACCGCCCATGGCGGTGAACAGGGCGGGCAGGTCGTGCGGGACCAGCCACGTGTACTGCGCCGCGTTGCCCTCGACGTACTCATTGCGCTGGGTCGGCGTGAAGGACGGCCAGGTCCCGTCGGCGGCGCGGGGCTGGAGGTAGCCGCTCGCGGGGTTCAGCAGGTTGCGCCAGTTGCCGGCGGCGCGGGTGAGGGCCGCCTGGGTCTCCGTGTCGCCGAGGCGTCCGGCCAGGTGGGCGAGCGCGGCGTCGGCGACGGCGTACTCCAGCGTGGTGGCCGCGCTGCCCCAGACGCCCTTGGTCCCGGCCGGGATGTAGCCCAGCGTGTCGTACAGCTGGTGCCCGGGCCGCTGCCGGTCGTCGTCCCGGTCCGCCATGGCCGTGCGCAGCAGCGCCTGCGCGTCGAAGTCCGTGCCGCCGAAGGCGTGGATCGCGGCGGCCATGGCCGGCAGCGGGTCGCCGACCATGACGCGGGTGCCGCCGTTCGCCAGCGTCCATCGGTCGAAGTACCCGGCCTGGCGGCCCTGTTCGAGGATCGACCGGGCGACGTCGGACGCCTCGCGCGGCGCGAGCAGGGCGAGCAGCTGGACCTGCGAACGATAGACGTCCCAGCCGGAGTAGTTGGCGTACTGGACGTGCCCGGGCCGGGTGCGGTGGACCCGGCCGTCCATCCCCCGGTAGCGGCCGTCGATGTCGCTGAAGGCGCTGGGGTGCAGCAGCGCGTGGTAGAGCGCCGTGTAGAACACCCGGCGCTGGGCTACGGTGCCGCCGCGGACGGCGATCCTGCCCAGCCACTCGTTCCAGCGGTGGCGGGCGGCACGCTGAAGGAGGTCGTACGAACTGCCGCCCTGCTCCACGGTGGCGTTGCGGCGGGCGGCGGCGACGTCGACGAAGGAGACACCCACCCGCGCCGTCACCGAACGCGTTCCGGGCGCGAAGGAGACGTACGCTCCGGAGGTCTTTCCGTCCAGGGGCTCGGCGTGGGCGAAGGGGCGGTCGAACACGGCGTGGAAGTAGAGCCGGTAGCGGTTCGAGGAATGGCAGAAGCCGCCGCTGTCGGTGTAGCCGGACAGGGTGCGCGTCCCGATGGTGATCTTTCCGGTGGCCTTGTTGAACGCCTGACCCGCGTCGACCGTCAGCCCGGCGGGCTGCGCGTCGCCCGGCGGGTAGGTGAAGCGGGCGATGCCGGAGCGCTGGGTGACGGAGATCTGTGTACGGAGGCCGTTGTCGAACCTGACTCCGTAACTGCCCGGCGACGCCTCCTCGTTGGCGTGCGAGAAGGTGGCGTGACGGGCGGCCGGGTCCGGATCCGGGCGGCCGGTGAGCGGCATGAACGGCACATTGCCGTAGTCGCTGCAGCCCGCGCCGGAGATATGGGTGAGGCTGAAGCCCCGGATCCGGTTGTCCTTGTACGCGTATCCGCCGTGCTGGTGGGTGACCGTGTCGGGGCTCCACTGGATCCCGCCCAGTGCCGCCGAGGCACCGGGGAAGGTGTTCCCGGCCCCGCCGCCGTGGCCGAAGTCGTTGCCGCCCGGAGCTGTGCCGACGAACGGATTGACGTAGCCGGCCGGATCGGCCGTGGCATGTGAGGACTCGGCCGTGGACGGGGTGGAGGATGCCGCCCGGGCCGGTGTGGCCAGCAGGGCGGCCGAGGCCAGGACAGCCGCGACGGGGTGCAGGCGCAAGAAGCTCTCCTCGAGACGGTGGGACGCCGCGGTGTCGTACGGCGAGGGACTGCCCACCTTCTCCACCGGACCTTGCGGTGGCGCGGAGCCGTGCCGTGGGACGGTTTCGGATCAGGCTCACGGCGCAACGCGGGGGAACGAGAGAGGGGAGTTCAGGGGCGCTCGGCGAGGGAGGGGCCGGGGACCGGTCACGGGACCGTGCCGCCCGCTCACACCTCCCGGTGGTCGATGCCGAGCAGACTCGCCGCGGCCCGGAAGTCGGCGGTGTGCCTGCCGACCGCGAGGGACCAGTGGTGGCCGACGCCCGTGGCGCTCCACGCGTCGACCCATTCACCGGGATCGCGGCCGAAGTCGACACGGCTGGTGGTGTTGCCGATCTCCAGCAGGGGACCGGGGACGACGGTGCCCTCGGAGGTGATGAACGACAGGCTGCCGTCGGCGTCCTGGCCGAGTCCGAGGAGAGTGACCGGGCCGTGCCGGACGTCGAACTCCACGCTGACCCCCCAGCCCCGCTTGCCGTGGTAGACGCCCAGTCCGCGCAGCAACGGGTCACGGGCGCTCACGGCGAGATGGGCCGGCCCGTCGTGGCCCATCTCGACGACACCGGCCTCGAAGTCCAGGGCCTGGATCTCGGTGAAGGAACCCCCGCCGCCGACGCTCTGCGAGGCCAACTGGGCGACACTGGTGCGCAGTTCGTACTCGCCGGCCGCGGGCACGCCCTGGGCGGTGAGCAGGGAGGCGCCCAGGATCAGGCCGGCGCCGAGCCGCTCGTGCAGCTCGCCGTCGAGACCGCGGTGATAGTAGGCGAGCGTGTCGAGGCCGAAGTCCGCGACGAGCCGGTCCAGTGCGACGGACACGGTCGCTCCCCACGCGAAGTCCTCGTCCACCACGCTGTCGTCGAGGGTGAACACCTGGCGGGCGAGCGCCATGCGGTCGCGGGTCTCCGCCTCGGTCACCCGCTCCACCCGGTGCCGCAGGTCGTCGAACTCCAGCACCTCGACATGCGAGCCGAACGTCGTGGGCAGCAGCGTCAGATCGGTCGAGACGTCGAGCATGCCGGGATAGAGGTGGCCCATCAGCCCGTGCCGGGCGTGCCGGAGCGCGGCGCGGACGTGTGCGGCGCGGATCCACTGCCCGATGCGCAGCCATGCGGACTCCTGGCGCAGCCAGCCCGAGACCGACCGGAAGGGGATGCCGGCCCGGCGGAAGACGTTGCCGACCTCGGGCACCGAGCACTGGGCGCAGTACGCGAGCCACGCGCCCGTGTCGAAGGTGGCGTGGTCCATCCGCTCGGACGGCTGCAGGTCGATGACCAGCACCGGTGTATGCGAGCGCCGGGCGATCGGCAGCACCATCGACGAGGTCAGATACGTCGTCAGGAACAGCACGATCAGGTCGCAGTCCGTGCGGCGGAGCTGCTCGGCCGCGGCCGCACCCTCCTGGGCGTCGGAGACGAAGCCGACGTCGGTCACCTCGGCGTCCATCTGCTGCAGGCGTTCGGTGACGTACGCGGCCGACTCCTTCAACTGCGGCAGGAGACCGGGGAACTGCGGCCAGTAGGTGCCGAGTCCGCCGGCGACCAGGCCGATGCGGGTGCGGCGGCGGGTCACCGGGGGAAGCAGATCACGCAGCGCGGTGGCGCGGTCAACGCTCACGGTCGGGGTGTCGGTCGTCGCCATGATCGGTGCTCCTTGTGAGGTCCGCTTCGGATTCACGCCCGGGCCACTCCGAGACCTGCCGGGGCGTCAGCGGCCTGCGGGGAACGGCGGATGAGGACACGGATGATGTACACGCCCGCGACCGCCGACGCCGCCATGCAGAGGGTGATCGACCAGAGCAGGACGGACGCGCTGTACTCCATCAGGGCGGGCGTGACGAACGCGACGCCCGCGAAGACCCCCCGCGACAGGGCGTAGGTGAGGCCCTGGGTGGTGCCGCGGGTGTCCGGGGGCAGCGTGAGCTGCGACCACACCTTGTAACTGGCCTCCCCCGCGAAGGGGTTGGAGATCTGGTAGAGCACGAAGAAGACGAGCATGCCGACGAGAGCGCCGGCCGTGAGGGAGGCGATACAGAAGGCGACGATCTGGACGATGGTGAACACGTAGAACAGCCGGTCGCGCCAGGGGGTGTCGGCGATCCGGACGAAGACGAAGGTCAGCACCAGCGCGATCGGGAGAAACGCCAGGTTGATCCCGGTGGCCAGGCTCTGCGAGGCGCCGCTGACCGTGACCAGCAGATAGGTGCCGAACTGGCCGAAGGTGTTGGCACCGATGCCCCAGGTGACGTAGTAGGCGAAGGTCGCGGCCATCGGCAGCAGCGCGGCGCGGTTCCACACGTTCTTGAGCCCGGTGCCGCGCGGGGCGGCCAGTGCGGCCGCCTCCTGGGCCACCTCCGTGTCCGACGGTTCGTCGGCCAGCTCCAGACGGGACCGGAGCTGCCAGGTGACCAGCGCGGCGACGGCCAGATGGCCGGTGATGAACCGCGCCCCGGTCATGCCGGTGTCCGACAGGAGGTAGCCGAGGAAGATGACGACGACGATGCCCGCCACCCACATGACCTGCGTGAAGGACACCAGACGCGCCCGGCCCTCGGCGGGTGCGGCGTCCGAGACCACGGCCAGGGAGGTCGGCAGGTCGGCACCGGCCGCAAGCCCCGCCACCAGCACGCCGGCGAACAGCACGATGTCGTTCGGGGCGAGCGTGATGACGATCGCGCCCAGCGCGAAGCAGAAGATGTCCCAGTTGTAGACACGCCGGCGGCCGAACATGTCGGCCAGCCGTCCGCCGACGAGTGAGCCGACGGCGATGCAGCCGGTGACGATCGCGCTGATCGCGCCCGCCATCCACACGCCCATGTCGTAACTGTCCCGGTAGATGGCCAGGTTGACGGCGATGCTCACGATCAGTGCGGCGTCGAGGTAGGAGGCCATGCCCGACAGGGCCGCGACCTTCCACAACCGCCAGGGGATGGGTTGTTCCGAGCGTACGGGGACTGTCGGGATGCGGACCATGATGCGACTCCGTCGTCTGGGGATGGGCCGAGCGGAGGGGGACGTCGCGGCTCTGAGGCCGATTTGCAGTGAATATAGGGTTGGAAAAACGTTCCAACAACCCCTCATGCGCCCATTTGCAGGAAGCGGCGACAGCCTCCTTCCCGACCCTCGGATCCGGTGCCAACATTCCAGGTTGTCGACTTCTGGGCCCGCGTAAAACGTTTTTGATCCGCAAGGGTGCCCCAGCCGTACTCGAAAGGACGCGAAAGGACCGTATTCGTGATCTCCTCCGCGCTGCAGCAGCTGTTCGACCACCCGCCCCGGGACTTCGGTCCCACTCCGCTGTGGTGGTGGTCGGGTGCGAGGGTCACCCGCGAGCGCCTCGCCTGGCAGATGCGCAGGTTCGCCGACGGCGGCATCCACAATCTCGTGGTGATCAACCTGGCGCCGGCCGGGCCGAGTTTCGGCGCCCGGGCCGACGAACCGGCATGGTTCGGCGAGGAGTGGTGGGCACGCTTCACCGACGCCTGCGAGATCGCCCGGGAACTGGGCACGCGCCTGTGGTTCTACGACCAGATCGGGTTCTCCGGCGCCAACGTCCAGGGTGGCGTCACCCGGTGGCATCCCGAGGCGGCCGGCCTCGCTCTGCGCTCCCGCCGGGCGAGCGTCACCAAGGGCGCCGTCGCTCTGCGCGGTTCGGAGATCCTGGTGGGCGCCTACTCCGCGGAGGGCCGCCGCCTGCCCGTCACCGGCACCGCGCGGATCGCGGCCGCCGAGGGCAGCGAGGTCGAGCTCGTCACCGCCGTCCCGACGGCGTTCGACTACCTGGACCCGCATGCCGTCGGTCTGTTGACGGACGCCGTCCACCGGGAGTTCGACCGCCGCGTCCCGGAGTACCTGGGCAACGTCATCGCCGGAAGCTTCCAGGACGAACTGCCCGGCACCAACTCCTTCAGCCGCCGCTTCCCCGAGGAGTTCGGCGCCCGGCGCGGCTACGACCTGCTGGACCACCTGCCGGACCTCTTCCACAGCACCGCTACGTCGGCGAAGATCCGTGCCGACTACTACGCGGTCCGCGCCGAACTCACCGAAGAGGCCCTCTTCAAACCCCTCGCCGCCTGGCACGAAGAACGCGGCATGCTCCTGGGCTGCGACCAGAGCCACCCCGCACGCTCCGGTTACCCGGCCCAGTCCACGCAGATCTACACGGACTACTTCCGCACCCACCGCTGGTACGGCGCCGCCGGCAGCGACCACCACGGCGACTCCAAGGTCCACTCCTCCATGGCCCACCTCTACGGACACGAGCGGGTCTGGATCGAGGCGTTCCACTCCTCCGGCTGGGGCGGCACCCTCGAGGACACCTACGACTGGCTCCTGCCGTTCCTGCGCAGCGGCGCCAATCTGTACAACCCGCACGCCAGTTACTTCGGAACCGCGGGCGGCTGGTTCGAGTGGGCACCGCCGTCCACCGACTGGCGCCAGCCCTACTGGCAGCAGTACCCGGCGTTCTCCCGGGCCGTCGCCCGGATCTGCTCCCTCATGTCCTGGGGCACCTACAGCGCCGACGTGGCGGTCCTGCACCCCACCGCCACCATGCAGGCCCTCATCCCGCTGGGCGCGCCCATCAAGCACTTCGGCGACGGCCGTCTGGGCGAGGGCCACGCCGAGGTGGACGAGACGCAGCGGCACTACCTGGATCTCTGCGGCACCAACAACTGGCTGCGGCCCCGTATCGGTGCCCTGGACCGACACCGTGTTTCCTTCGACGTCATCGACGACGACTCGGTGCAGCGGGCCGACGCCGCCGACGGCGCCCTTCGGGTCCGGGACCTGGCCTACACCGCGGTGCTGCTGCCCGCCGCGAGCGTCCTGGAGGAGGACACGGCGCGACGGCTGACCCAACTGCTCGACGCCGGCGGACGGGTGGTGGTCGTGGGCCGTCCGCCCGCGGCCGCGGCCGGCCTCGCCGGTGACGACTCCGTCGTAGCGGCGCTGCGTGCTCATCCGAGGCTGGAGCGGGCGGGTGACGCCGAGGCCGGCGCGGCGGCCGTGGCCGACACCGCCGGACACGCGACGAGCGAGGTACCTCTCCTCGTCAGGAGGAGGGGCGAGGCGGCGGTCGCCCTCGTGACCGGGGCCTTCCCCGACGCCCGTACCCATCCGCCCAGGGGCAACCACTCCGTCGACCCGGCCCGCTACGCCCCAACTCGGACCGTCACCGTGCGCGCCCCGGTCGCCGAGGCCGAGATCTGGAACCCGGCGACCGGCACCCGACGCCCGGCGCGGGTCACCGTCTCCGACGGCGTGTCCACCCTCGAGGTGCCGCTGGAAGGCGCCCCCGCCACCCTCGTCGTATGGCGCGAGGGCACCCCGACGGCCCCGGAGCCCACGCCACCGCCCCGGCCGGCTCGGACCATCGACATGTCGACCGGTTGGGAGGGCCGCCTCGTTCCCACCATGGACAACACCTGGGGCGACCTTGCGCTGCCCGCCGGGGGGTCCGTCGACGAGCCGCAGATCTGGAGCATGGAGTGGACCGAGGCCGACGCCCCCGACCGGCCCTGGGAGCGGATTCGGGCGACGTACGGCAACCGGGTGCGCGTCCTGCCTCCGGTGCCCGCCGCGAAGGCCCCCGACCCGCTGGACCGCGCGTCCGTGGCACGGATCCTCGCCGGAGCGCTGCCCCTTGTGCCCTGGGACGAGGGCTGGGCCGTGGCGCTGTTCTCGTCGAGCCGCGGAATCCCGGACCCGGACGGGTTGCTGGGCAACAAGGCGCTGGTGGCGGAGGAGTTCGTTCGGGTCCCGGTCCCTGGTCCCGGGACGGTCGCCCGGGTCCGGTCGATCGTCGAGACCGACCACCGCGGACCCGCCGACCTGCAGGTCGGCGCGGCGGCGGCCAAGCGCGTGTGGTGGAACGGCGAGCGGCTGGCCACGGGCAGTGGATATCTGGCCTCCGCCCGGGTGGAGGTTGCACAGCCCCGCAACGTCCTGGAGTACGAGCTGTCCGACACCGAGGACCGCCCGTCCCAGATCTCGGCCAAGGCCCATGCCCCGTTGGGCAGTTACTTCTGCCTGTCCCGCCCGGAGGGGTTCGCGCCGCGTCCCCGGTTCATGTGTCTGCCCGATGCCATACGACCGGACGGCACCGTCACGTTCCGGGGGCGCCTGCGGCTTCCCGACGGCGGTGCACCGGCGGTGCTCGTGGTGGGTGCGGCGGCCGGGGTCACCGTGCTGCTGGACGGCGCCGTCGTCGCACGGCAGGAGAAGGTCGAGTACTACGAGTCCGACTGGGGCGCGGTGCCGATGTTCTTCCGCCACGAACTGGCCCTCGGGGCGGGCGATCACGTGCTCGACGTCGTGGCCGACAGCGTCCGCGCACGCGACGCGGTGTTCGTCGACCTCGTGGCCCGCTCAGGGTCCGATGCGACCGCGCTGGTCGGCGGAGCCGGCTGGGAGGCCGAGACGGGGGAGTGGCGCGGGCGAACCGTCGAACACGAGGGCAGGTGGGGGGAGTTGCAGCACTGCCACGCCGCGGTACGGCCGCACCCGTTGCCGGACACCGGGTGGCTCACCGGCGCACCGGTGCTCGGTACCGCCGTACTGCCGCTGCGGTCCACCGACGACGTCCGCGAGAGCGCCCAGCGCTTCCGTCTCACCGTGCCGCCGGGCACCGTATCGCTCGATCTGCCGCTGGAGCTGCCCGCGCGGGTGAAGGTCGCGGGCGGTGCGGAACGACCGCTCGACGGGCGGGTGCTGACGCTGGATCAGCCGCTGCGGGAACCCACGGAGGTCGAGGTCGTCACCGCGCCCACGGCCGTGCGGCGGGGCGGCTCCGCCTGGCGCGGCCCGGTGCGCCTCCGGACCGTGCCGGCGCCGCTGCCGCTGGGAGAGTGGGGGGCGCTGGGGCTGGGCAGTTGGAGCGGCGGGGTCACGTACTCGCGTGATGTGGAGGTGCCTGCCGGGCCGGATCCGGTGCTCGACCTGGGGCGGGTGCGCGGCAGCGTCGCGGTCTCGGTCGACGGGGAGCGGGCCGGCGAGGCGTTCTGCGCTCCGTACCGCTTCGAGTTGCGCGCAGCCGCCGGGCGCACCGTTCGGATCGACGTGACCGTCCACAACACGCTCGCCCCGTATCTCGCCGAAGCCACCCCCACCGCCTGGGCCTTCCCCTCCCAGCTCAGCTCGGGACTGCTGGGGCCGGTGACGCTGCGGATCCAGGAATCAGGCGCCGGAGAGTGAGAGGGTGGAGTCCCGCAGGACCGGACCGGGCGCGAACACCCTTGTCTCATGGGTGTGTTCGGAGCTTGCCTCCACCTCGTCGAGGAGCATCTCCACGGCGGCCCTGCCGAGTTCCTCGACGGGCTGCCGGACCGTCGTCAGGGTCGTCCCCACGAAGCTCGCGATGTCGAGGTCGCCGTAACCGACCACCTGCACGTCCTCGGGAACCTTCACACCCCGGTCGGCCAGTCCTCGGCAGAGCCCGGCGGCGAGGAAGTCGTTGGTGCAGAACACCCCGTCGGGCAACTCGTCGAGCTCGCGGGCGATCGCCGTGCCGTACGCCACCGTCATCTCCTCGGCGACCACCTGCCCGAGCCGCGCCTCGCGCCGGGTGCGCACGGCCTGCCGGGCGCCCTGGTAGCGGTCGGCGCACTGCCGTATCGACCGCTCCCCGTTCACGACGAGGATGTCGCGTGCCCCGCAGTCCAGGAGATGCTGCACGGCGATACGGCCGCCGGCGACGTCGTCGACGGAGACGGAGCAGCCGTCCTGGACCGGCATCGCACGGTCCGCCAGCACCAGGGGGATGCCGCGCTCGCGCAGCCGCGTTAGCCGGGTGGGGTCGGCGCTGAGCGGGACGACCACGGCGCCGACGGCCCGCTGTTCGACGAGCATGGTGAAGTAGCCCTGCTCGCGCTCCGGTGCGTCCCCGCTGTGACAGAGCACGAGGGAATAGCCGTGGTCGTACGCCGCGTCGGCGGCACCCCGTGCGATGCGCGAGTAGAAGGAGTTGGTCACGTCGGGCAGCACCAGGCCGATCGAGGACGAGTGTCCTGTGCGCAGTCCGGCGGCGCCCGGATGAGGAACGTAGTCGAGCGCCGCGACCACGTCGCGGACCCGCTCGGCGGTGTGCGCGTTGACGCGCTCGGGGCGGTTCAGCACGTTCGACACCGTCGACACCGAGACTCCGGCGGCGGCCGCGACGTCCTGAATGCGGGCGGGGCGAACCGGAATGGCGTCCACCCCCCTCGCTGTGACAGCCGTGCGACCAGGCACGACGTGGTCCTCATGGGCCTCGCAAGTCTACCCCGGCTGCCACTAAAACGTTTTTCAGCCGCGTTACGCGGCCATCTCACCGAGCGAGCAGCTTCCTGAGCTCCTCGGCGACCTCCTCGGGCGCTTCCTCGGCCATGAAGTGACCGAAGCCCACGGTGCGGTGGGCCAGCCTCGGCGCCCAGGCCGACCACAAGGCATGCGCGTCGAATCCGAGCGCGGCGCCCCAGTCCTGCTGGAGCACGGTCACCGGCATGTCCAGGAACTTGCCGGCGTCCCGGTCGGCCCGGTCGTGCTCGATGTCGATGCCGGCGGAGGCCCGGTAGTCGGCCACGATCGACGGGACCGCCTCCCGGCATGCGTCCAGGTAGGCCGCGCGGACGGGGGCGGGAACGGCCCCGGGGTCGTGGGCCCAGAGGTCGAGGAAATGACCGAAGAAGGCGTCCGGGTCCGCTCCGATCATCCGCTCGGGCAGGCCCGGAGGCTGTGCCATCAGGTAGAGGTGGAAGCCCACGGCGGCACTGGTCCCGTGCATCACCTGCCACATGTCCAGCGTCGGCAGTACGTCCAGACAGGCCAGGTGTGTGACGGCCGCGGGGTGGTCGAGTGCGGTGCGGAAGGCGACCAGGGCACCGCGGTCGTGCCCGGCCAGCGCGAACCGTTCGTGGCCGAGCGCGCGGGCCAGGGCGACGGTGTCGGCGGCCATGGTGCGCTTGGCGTACGTGGTCCCGTCGGTGTCGGCGGGCTTGTCGCTGGCGCCGTAGCCGCGCAGGTCGGGGCAGATCACGGTGTGATCCGCCGCGAGGTCGGCGGCGACATGCCGCCACATCAGGTGGGTCTGCGGGAAGCCGTGCAGAAGCACGACCGGGCTGCCCGAGCCGCCGACGGCGGTGTCGAGGGCGACGCCGTCGGCGACCTGGATGCGCCGGCGGTCGAAGCCGGGAATGGTGGGTGTCACGGTGTGCTGCTCTCGTCTCTCGTAGGTGCGCGGGACGTCGGCCGGTGGGCCGGCACGACCAGCGTTCCGCGGGCGAATCAGCATCCGGTCAGCACGTACTGTGGCGGGCGGGCCAGGTGCGGGAGGTGAGGATGGAGCAGATCACCTTCGGTGTGCTCGGGCCGGTGGTGGCCTGGGACGGTGCCGGCGGCGTGCTGGCCCTGAAGGGCCCGCGGCACCGGGCGGTGCTGGCCCGCCTCATCACGGCACGCCGGCGTGTGGTGCCGGTCGCCCGTCTCGTGGCGGACCTGTGGGACGAGCCAGGACCGGGCGCCGTGGGAGCCGTGCAGACCTTCGTCGCCGCACTGCGCCGGGTCCTGGAACCGGACCGCCCGGCCCGTGCCCCGGCCCGGCTGCTGGTGACGGAGGGCCCCGGGTACGCGCTGCGGGCGGCGCCGGACACCGTGGACGCCTGGCGGTTCGGGGCGGCCGTCGCGGGCGCCGCGAAGCTGCCGCCCGCGCAGGCGCTGCAACGGCTGGAGGGGGCACTGGAGTTGTGGCGCGGTCCCGCCTACGCCGAGTTCGCCCACGAGGACTGGGCCCGTGGCGAGCGCTCCCGCCTGGCCGAGCTGCGGCTGCGGGCAGTGGAGCAACGCGCGCGGGCCCAGCTGGACTTGGGGGCGGCACCCGAGGCCGTACCGGACCTCGACGCCCATGTGGCCGAGCATCCGTGGCGGGAGGACGGCTGGCGGCTGCTGGCCCTTGCGCTGTACCGCGCGGGCCGCCAGGCGGACGCGCTCGCCGTGCTGCGCCGGGCGCGGACCATGCTCGCCGAGCAGCTGGGGGTGGACCCAGGGCCGGAATTGCGCCGTCTGGAGACGGACATCCTCACGCAGGATCCACGCCTCGGCCTCCCGGCCGAACCGTTCGGTGCGGCGGATCGGCTCTGGACCCGGGTGGCCGCGGACTTCGACCGCACGGTCGAGGCGGGCGCCCGGGCCCGGCTGGAGTCGACGGTCCAACTGGTCCGCAGTCTCGCGGTGACCGGAGGCGGCGGGCTGCGGGCGGCCCAGGAGCACCGTCTCGCGGCCATCACCGCGGCGGAGGAGTTCGGCGACCCGGAGGTGACCGCCCGGGTGATCGGTGCCTACGACGTCCCCGCGATCTGGACCCGCAGCGACGACCCCCGGCAGGCGCGGCAGATCGTCGCGGCCGCCGAGCGCACCCTGGCCGTACTGCCGGACGACGGCACGCACGAAGCGGCGCGCTGCCGGCTGCTGGCCACCGTCGCCCTGGAGATGCGCGGCACCCGCTCCCCGCGCGGTCCGCAGGCCGCACGCCAGGCGGAGGACACCGCCCGCCGCCTGGACGATCCCACACTGCTGGCGTTCGCCCTCAACGGGGCGTTCATGCAGTCCTGCACCCGGGCCGGTCTCGCACCGAGGCGGGACGGGATCGGCGCGCAACTGGTCGAACTGGCCGCCCGGCACGGCCTGGAGAACTTCGAGGTGCTGGGCCGCCTGATCCGGATGCAGGCGTGCAGCGCGCTCGGCGACTTCCGGGCGGCGGACCTGCACGCCGCGGCCGCGGACCGGCTGGCCGAGCGCCACGAACGGCCACTGGTGAGCGTCTTCACCCACTGGTACGGCGCGCTGCGGCTGGCCGCCGCCGGGCGGACGCCGCAGGCCGAGGCCGCGTACGAGGCCGCCGCGGCCCGGCTGCCGGACGCCGGCATGCCCGGTGTCGAGCACGGTCTGCTGCCCCTCACCCGGCTCTGCCTGCGCCTGGCGGACGGCGGAACGTCCGCACGGCAGGCTGCCGGGCACGTCGATCCGGACGCGGACTGGGGTCCGTACCGCCCCTGGATCGAGCCCTACGTCCAGCTGCGCACCGGCAACCGCACCGACGCCCTGGACCTGCTGCACGCCGCGCCGGAGCCGCCCGCGGACCTGCTCCACGAAGCGCTCTGCTGCCTGCAGGCCGCGGTCGCGCTCGACCTCGGAGACCGCACAGCGCTGACGCGGCTGCACACCCGCCTGTCGCCCGCCGCGGGTGAACTCGCGGGCGCGGGCAGCGGCTTGATCACCCTCGGCCCGGTCGACCGCTGGCTCGCTGCCATCACGGAAGCCCTCGGCTGACGGACCCGGTCACGACGGCCGTGCCTGGTCGTGGGCGCGGATCACGAGCATCCGTACACCTTCCGCCCACGCCCACGGCCCGAGCTCCATTCCTGGCTGCGCGCCGGTGTCCGTCCCCGGTGCGTACCGCTGCAGGGAGGTGGCGTCCCCGGTCTCCGGTCTCCGGTCCACGATTGAGCACAGAGGCCGCTGAGCACCGAGGCCGCGCCGATCACCCGGCGTCGTACAGGAGAGCACCCTGTGTGATCGGGAAGTCGGTCCATCGCGCTGACTGTCCGGGAACCTCCCGAGGTGCGACTCTGGGACGGGAGGTATCCGCCGAGGGGACTCGGGAGGGCCCGATGGGACGTGATGTACCGGCCCTGGTGTTCACGCGGGAGGACCGCCGACGGTACCGGGACAAGATGCACACCTGCCTCGATGTGCTGGCGCAGATGCTGCGCGAGTCGGGCTTCGAGAGCGAGCGCCCCCAGGTCGGGCTGGAGATCGAGCTCAACCTGGTGGACGGCGACGGGCTGCCCGCGATGCGGAACACCGAGGTTCTCCAGGCGATCGCCGACCCCGCCTGGGCGAGCGAGCTGGGCCGCTTCAACCTGGAGATCAACATCCCGCCCCGGCGGCTGACCGCGGGCGGCCCCGGCTCCTGGGAGCAGACGATTCGCGACGCCCTCAACCACGCCGAGGAACGCGCCTCGGCCGTCGGCGCCCACCTGATCATGATCGGGATTCTGCCGACCCTGAGGGAGTCGGACATGGGCGAGTCCGCCCTGTCCGGAGATCCGCGCTACCGGCTGCTCAACGAGCAGATCTTCGCCGCTCGGGGAGAGGACCTGCGGATCCGGGTGGAGGGTGTGGAGCGGCTGTCGATGTACGCCGACGCCATCACCCCGGAGGCCGCCTGCACCAGCACCCAGTTCCATCTGCAGGTCGCCCCGAAGGAGTTCGCGGACTACTGGAACGCGGCCCAGGCCGTCGCGGGCGTCCAGGTCGCCCTGGCCGCCAACTCGCCCTTCCTCTTCGGCAAGGAACTGTGGCGCGAGACCCGCATCCCCCTGTTCGAGCAGGCCACCGACACCCGCCCCCAGGAGATCAAGGCTCAAGGAGTACGGCCTCGGGTGTGGTTCGGAGAACGGTGGATCACCAGCGTCTTCGACCTCTTCGAGGAGAACGTGCGCTACTTCCCGGCGCTTTTGCCGCTGTGCGACGAGGAGGACCCGCAGGAGACACTCGACGGCGGCGGCGTTCCGGAGCTGGGCGAACTGACCCTGCACAACGGCACGATCTACCGGTGGAACCGCCCCGTCTACGCCGTCACCGACAGCGGACCGCATCTGCGCATCGAGAACCGCGTCCTGCCCGCCGGCCCCACCGTGGCCGACATCATCGCCAACGGCGCCTTCTACTACGGCCTGACCCGCGCCCTGGTCGACGAGGACCGGCCGGTGTGGACGCGGATGTCCTTCGCGGTCGCCGAGGAGAACCTGCACGCCGCGGCCCGCGACGGCATCGACGCCCGCCTGTACTGGCCCGGCAGCGGTGAAGTGCCGGTCACGGAACTGGTGCTGCGGCGCCTGCTGCCCCTGGCCCACCGGGGCCTGGAGCTCGCCGGCATGGACGCGGCCTGGCGCGAACCCCTCCTGGGCGTCGTCGAGCAGCGCTGCGTCACCGCCCGCAACGGCGCCCTGTGGCAGGCGGAGACCGTCCACCACCTGGAGAAGACCGGCACCTCCGAGCGGCACGAGGCGCTGCGGCGGATGACCACCACGTACATGGACTACATGCACCTGAACGCGCCCGCGCACACCTGGCCCGTGGACTGATACGGCAAGCGGGATGTAACCCGGATCACAGGGGCCGACTGCATCGCACTGGGGTGTCCACCGTCTTTCCCTAGGTGTAAGGGGCTGGTCGGAACGGGGACGGTGCGTGTGGAGCAGAGTCGAGCCGAGGGGTTCGACGGGTTCGTGGCAGCCCGCTGGTCGGCGTTGTTCCACCTCGCCCGTCTGCTGGTGGGAGGTGATCGGCACCGGGCCGAGGACCTGCTCCAGGAAGCCCTGGTCAAGCTCTGGTTCGTCTGGCCCAGGATCGCGGAGGAGGCCCCCGAGGCGTACGTACGAAAGGTCCTGGTACGAGCGGCGGCGCGCTCGGCGCGGCGGCGCTGGTGGGGCGAGCGCCCGGTCGAGCAGCTGCCCGATCTGGCCGAGGCGGGTGATGTGTCCGCCGCCGTCGTGGAGCGCTCGCGGCTGGAGGCCGCGCTGGCCCAACTGCCGCCGCGGCAGCGGGCGGCGGTGGTGCTGCGCTACTACCAGGACCTGTCCGAGAAACAGGTCGCGGAGGTACTGGGGTGCCCGGTGGGCACCGCCCGGTCCCATGCGTCCCGTGGCGTGGCGCGACTGCGCCGCATCCTGTCCGACGTCATCGAGCCGGTGGGGTGAAGGGGAGCCGATGGATCACTTCGAGCGGGAATTGGCGCGGATGATGCGCGACACCCGGGAGCACACCCCCTTCGAGGCCGAACACCGCGCGCGGCTGCGGTCCGGGGTGCGGGCCCGGCGTCGTGCGCGCACGGTACAGAAGGCGGCCGGATCCGTCCTCGCCGTCGCCGGACTCGGCCTCGGCTTCTTCATGCTGCCCCGCGACCCCGGCGAGAACAGGCCGCAGGCTCCGCTGCCGCGGCCCGCGATGAGCCCGGCGTTCCCGAGCCCGCATCCGACCCGGACACCGGAGGCGTCCCCGAGCGGGACCTCGACCGCGAGCCCCACCGGGACCGCCGGGGAGCCTTCCGCTCCGGCCACCACGCCGACCACGGCCGGGAGTTCGGCCACGGTCTCCTCGGACCCGACCGCGACCGCGACCGAGACCGAACAACCGCCCTCCGGCACCGGGACGCCGAGCGCACCCACGACACCGTCGAGCACACCCACGGTGGAGGCGTCGGACATGACGGCCTCGGTGGACTCCGGGTAGCGGCCCACGCCGTCGCCCGACTCCCCGTCCGTCCGACTCCCCGTCCGTAAGCCCTGATCGCAATCCCTGACCGCAAGTCCTGATCGCAAGCCCTCATCGCACCGGTGCCGTGGGTGACTTCGGCCTGCCCTGCGACCAAACACGAACCTGGATAGATCGTGACAAACCTGATGGACCAACTGCCGCTCCGCACGCCGCTGTCGGCGCATCAACGGGAGCCCGTCCTGGACGTGGTCGTGCCGGTGTACAACGAGCAGGGAGATCTGGAACGGAGCGTGCGGAGGCTGCACGCCCATCTGCGGGAGACCTTTCCGTACCCGTTCCGGATCACCGTCGCGGACAACGCCAGTACCGACGCGACCCCGCTGATCGCGGCCCGGCTGGCCGCCGAGCTGCCCGAGGCGGAGTGGCTGCGGCTGGCCGAGAAGGGACGGGGCCGGGCGCTGCACGCCGCCTGGTCGGGTTCGCGGGCACCGGTGCTGGCGTACCTGGACGTGGACCTGTCGACCGACCTGGCCGCGCTGCTGCCGCTGGTGGCGCCGCTGATCTCCGGGCACTCCGACATCGCCATCGGCACCCGTCTGGCCAGGGGCTCCCGGGTGGTGCGCGGCCCCAGGCGGGAGGTCATCTCCCGTTGCTACAACGCCCTGTTGCGCTCCACGCTCGCAGTGGGCTTCTCCGACGCGCAGTGCGGATTCAAGGCGGTGCGGCGCGATGTCGCCGAACGCCTGCTGCCGTTGGTACAGGACTCCGAGTGGTTCTTCGACACCGAGCTGCTGGTCATCGCCGAACGGGCCGGACTGCGCATCCACGAGGTACCGGTCGACTGGGTCGACGACCCCGACAGCCGGGTCGACATCCTGGCCACGGCGCTGGCCGACCTGCGCGGCATCACCAGGATCGGCCGGGCCCTGGCCCGCGGCACGCTCCCCACGGCCGGACTGCGCCGGGGGGCCGACGAACCGCCGAACGGGCTGGTCGGCCAGCTGCTGCGGTTCGGCGCCGTGGGAGCGGTCAGCACCCTCGGATACGTCCTGCTGTATGCGGTGCTGCGTCCGGCAGCGGGACCGCAGGCCGCCAACGCGCTGGCGCTGCTGGTCTGCGCCGTCGCCAACACGGCCGCGAACCGGCGGCTCACCTTCGGGCTGCGCGGCCGCGGCGGGGCGCTGCGCCACCAGGCCAAGGGGCTGCTGGTCTTCGCCGTCGGCCTGGCCCTCACCAGTGGGTCGCTGGCCGCGCTGCACCACCTGGCGCGCGGAGCGGCACGCTCCACCGAGATCGGGGTGCTCGTCGCCGCCAACCTGGCCGCGACCCTCCTCCGCTTTCTGCTCCTACGGGCCTGGGTGTTCCCCACCCGTCGCCGCGGGACGGGATCCACGGCCGCATGAACCACACGATGGCCCCTCTCGACCGCCCCGGCACCGGCTCGCTCGTGCGGGCCGGCTCGGACCGTGCCGCAGGCCTGCGTCGCGCGGCCCGTCAGCACGCCCCCGTACTGGCCATGTACGGCGTACTGAAGCTCATCGGCTTCTCCGTCTTCATGTATCTGCTGGACTCCGCTGGCGACTTCCGCAAGAAGGATCCGCGGTTCGGCGGCGGCGCCCACGCCTGGGACGTGCTGGCCAGCTGGGACGGCTGGTGGTACCAGCAGATCGCCGCCCACGGGTACGACCCCGCGCTCGTCCGGGTTCCCGGAGCCACCGGACTGATCACCCTGGAAGGCAACTCGGCGGCGTTCTTCCCGCTCTACCCGGCGACGATGCGGCTGGTCTCCGACTGCACGGGCCTCGGTCTCCACGGCGCCGGCCTGCTGGTGTCGGTCCTCGCCTCGTTCGTCGCCGCACTCGGCATCTACGCCGTCACCGCCCGGTTCGGCGGCAGACGCGCCGGGCTGGCCGCGGCCGGACTGTGGGCCGTCTGGCCCGGTTCCGGCACGGAGTGGTCGGGGTACTCGGAGTCCCTCTACGTCGCCCTCGCGGTGTGGGCCTGCCACGCCGTCATGAGCGACCGGTGGCTCACCGCGGGCGTGCTCACCTTCGCCGCAGGCCTGGGCCGCCCCACCGCCGTCGCGCTCATCGTCGCTCTCACCGTCGCCGCGCTGCGGACGCTCCACCATCGCCAGGACGATGTCGCACGCCCGGTGGCCGCGATCCTGATCGCGCCGCTCGGTCTCGGCGGCTACCTGCTCTGGGTCGGCAACCGGATGGGCGACCTCGGCGGCTATTTCACCCTGCAGAAGGGCGCCTGGGCCCACACCTTCGACTTCGGCAAGCAGACCCTGGACGTCTTCACCTCCATCGCGGTGGGCCGCTCCGACTACCTCTTCCCGTGCCCCGTCGAGGACCTCATCGGTGTGCTGACCGTCCTGCTGGGTCTGCTGCTGTTCCCTCTCCTGATCCGGCTGCGCCCGCCGGCCGTCCTGACCGTCTACACGGTGCTCACCTTCTTGCTGGTCCTCGGCAGTCAGCAGATTTTCGGCAACGTCTCCCGCTACCTGCTCCCGGCCTTCCCCCTCTTCGTCCCGCTCGCCGTCCGACTGCGCAGCCTCGGCCTGCCCCTGCTGTGCACCCTTCTCGGCATCATGGCGGTGGCGTCGGGTTCGTATGCGGGGTATGCGCTCTTCGAACTGGGCGTGCCCTAACCGGAGGGCGTCTGCTCGTCGAGGACGTCGACCGACCAGGCGGTCGCCACAGGCATGAACCTGTGCTCGGCCGCGTACGCCGCCATGCGGGCGTTGCGCGCCCGGGCCTCGGGCCCGTCCGGGAGGTGGAAGTCGTCACCCGCCCGCGCGGATCGGGCCTGCATGCTCGTCACGTTCGCGAGGCGCCTGCGCACGTACCGGTCGAGGGCGGCGGGCACGTCGGCCGGCGTCGCGTCCGCGAGGCAGTCGCCGAGCACGGCCGCGTCCAGCATCGCCTGCGCCGCGCCCTGGGCCTGGAACGGCACCATCGCGTGGGCGCTGTCGCCCAGCAGCGTCACTCGTCCGAGGTTCCACCGGGCCAGCGGGGCACGGGTGTAGATGCCCCAGCGGAAGACCTGCCCCGCGCGTTCCAGCACGCTGAGCACCCGGGAGTCCCAGTCCTGGAACTCGCGCAGGTGTTCTCCCGGCTCCGCTCGGGCGGTCCACGACTCCTGTGCCGCCTCCGTCCCGAACACGGCGACGACGTTGAGGAGTTCCCCACGGCGCACCCAGTAATGGACGAAGTGCCGTCCCGGTCCGAGCCAGACGCCCGTGTCCGGCAGGCCCAGATCGGCCACCTCACCGACCGGCAGCAGCGCCCGGTAGGCGGCGGTCTTCGAGAAGACCGCCTCGCCCGGGCCGAAGAGCCACTGGCGGGCCGCGGACCGTATCCCGTCCGCGGCCACGACCAGGTCCGCGGCCAGTCGCTCGCCGCTCGCCGTCGTCACACCGGCGGACTCGTCGTCCTGGTCGATTCCCACGACAAGGGTGTCCAGGCGCACCGACCGGGGCGGCACCGCGGCGGCCAGCGCATTGCGCAGGTCGGCCCGGTGGACCTGCAGGTAGGGCGCCCCGAACTCGTCCTCGGCCTCCTGCCCCAGCGCGTAACGGCAGATCTCGGCCCCGTCGGACCAGGTGCGGAAACTTGTGTGGGCGGGCCGGGTGGCCTGGGCGGCGACCGAGTCGAGCAGTCCCAGTCGGCGCAGCTCGCGCGTGGCGTTGGGGGCGAGCTGGATCCCGGCGCCGACGTCGGTGAACCGCGGTGTCTGCTCGATCAGCGTGACCTCATGGCCGACGCGGCGCAGGCTCAGCGTCGCGGCCAGTCCTCCGATTCCCGCTCCCACGACGATCGCTCTCATGGCATGACCTCACTGGGTACTGGACCGCAGGCCCGGCCAGGCTATCGAAGGGAACTCCGGTGCTGTACAAGGTTTTTCCGGCCAGTCGGGGGAGGGCTGCCCCCTTCCGGTGCTTCAGCCCCGGTAGCCCCGCAGCTTCCGGTACAGCGTGGCGCGGGCGATGCCCAGCGCCGCCGCCGCGCGCACCTTGTTGCCGCCGTGGAGGCGGAGCGCCTCCAGGATGGCGGCGCGCTCCGCATGCTCCATCGGGCTGAGCCGCCGGATCGCGGGGCCCTCGCGCACGGGGTCCGGCAGCTCGGTACGCCGGACGGGACCGGTCGCGCGTCGCTGCTCGGCCAACGCCCGTACCAGGTGGGCGAGTTCGGTGACATTGCCGGGCCACGGGTGTTGCTCCAGGGCGCGCAGTGCGTCCAGGGTCCAGCTGAGCGGCGGCCTTCCCGGAGCCTGCCGGGGAGCCAGGGCCGTGAGCAACTCCCGGATGTCATCGGGTCGTTCACGCAACGCGGGGAGAGTGACCGACCGTGCGGACAGGGTGTCCAGGAGTCGCAGGAGACACGGCCCCGGGGGCGCTCCGGGGGTATAGGTGACCATCAGCGGTGCGCCCGGGTGCGATTCGAGCAGCGAGTTGAGGACTGCGGTGCCGGACTGTGCCAGACGCTCGACATGACGGATGAGGATCGGGCCACGATCCATCACCAACTCGTCGGCATCGAGGCGGAGTTCACTCTCCGCCGCGTCCATGATCAACGGGTTCGAGGCCAGTTCCCGTGCGAGCGAGGTCTTCCCGGTCCCGCGTTCGCCGACGAGCAGCAGCGGCTCGGAGGACTCCGCCAACTCCACCGCGCGGCCCACCGCATGCCGCCACGGCGCCGAACTCCCGGCCAGTCCCACAACGGTGCGCGCGGCCGACGCCACGGTCGCATGTCCCACCGGTGCCAGCACGGCGACCACTCCGACGACCGAGCCCAGATGGGGCACAGGGATGAGGATCGCGGTACACCCCGCGCCGACCGGGAGCCGGATGCGGTACGACGTCGTGGGCGTCGGGCCGGTCGTAGGTGTCGGGCCGGTCGTAGGGGTCAAGCCGGTCGTAGGCGCAGGACCGGTCGGAGCCTCAGGTCCGTCGGCCGGTCCGTCGGCAGGTCCGCCGACTGGACCGTCGGCAGGACCGGAGGCCGAAAGCGGGTTCGGCGCACAGGCCCCCGTAGCAGCTGGGGCCGAATCCGGCTCCCGGTGGGCCCCGCGGCCCGGGTCCCAGTCCAGCAGTAGTGCGACCGCCCCCCGCTCCAGCACGTCCAGCGCCTCCGGCGACAGCAGTCGTCCAGCCGCCTCGCTGACGAGCCGGTTGCGACCGTCGAGGGCGACGACCTCGCGACCCTGCTCTCCTGCGGCCCTCAAGTACGCGTCCAGCAGCACCCGTTCGGCCGTCCGCGACCGCGAGAGGAGTTCCGCCTCGACGGCGCTCGCCGCGGCCTCGGCGAGCGGGGCCCCCGGATGCGGCCCCCACGCGGTGCACAGTCCGCCGGACACCGTCACCGTGCCCACCACCCGTCCGGTCTCCGGCGCCCGCACCGGCACGCTGACCGTGGAGACGTCCTGCCAGAGGTCGAGGAAGTGCTCGGGGCCGTGCACTTCGGCGCGGCGCCGGGTGTGCAGCGCCAGGGCCGCGCTGTTGTGGCCGACGACCTGCTCGGAGAGGTCGTCACAGGGCTCGCCCGGGCCCAGACCGCATGCCCACAGCACCCGCAGCCGTTCGTCGGTGAGGACGAGCGAGGTCTGCCCGGTGCCGAGCGCGGGCCCGATCCGCTCGAGAACGGGCCGGGCCGCATTGAGCAGAAGGGACTCCGGTGCCCGTACAGAACGCCGGGGTGCGTCCGGCGCCGGATCCTTCAGGTCGTGTCGTACGCCGAAGAACCGGGCACGCTTCCAGGCGGCGACCACGTCCTCCGGCACCCCGTCCGGCAGTCGCCGCCCCAGCAGGAACAACTCGCGGGCCCTGCGCAGCGAGGCGAGAGCAGGGCCGACGGCTGGGTGTTGTGCGGTGGTCACGGCACCGCTCACCCTACCCGGGGCGGTTGAAAGCACAACAACCCATGACGATGCGGCGCAGTGTCTCGTATTGAGACACCCGAGTTCCCGCTGCTGCCTACATGATCTTGAACAGTCGGCGCCTGTTCTCATCCCCTGGAGCGTTCCCCGTGCACACCGTCGAGCCCGATGCCGTGACCGATGTGCCCATCGTCGGCAGTGGCCCCGCCGGCGCCTCCGCCGCGCTCGCCCCGAGCACCTACGGTGTGCCGAACATCGTCGTCACCCGGTACGCGAGCCTCGCCGGCACGCCCCGGGCGCACGTCACTCACGCCTGACACCGCCCCCGCACTCAACCCCGACCGACACAGCGACCCGACACAGCGACCCGACACACCGGCCCGACCCACTGAAAGGTGAAGCACATGCCCCTCGGACTGCTCCGGCGGCGATTCAGGAATGCCCCCGGGAGCGCCGCGGGCCTCACGCTTCCCGTCCCCGCCGGTGCGGGTGCCGTCGTCCGTGAGGTACTGGACCCGGTGAACCAGCCCCTGGGCGGCGCCGATGTGACGGTGACGGAACTCCGCAGCCACCAGGTCGCGGCGCGCGGCACCACGGATCCGTACGGCCTGTTCATGGCCGTACTGCCGCCGGGCAGCTACAGCCTGATGGTCCTGGCGGAAGGGCTGGACCCGCACCGCGAGACCGTCGAGATCACCGCGGAGGCCGGGCAGGCCGCCCCGCAGCGTGTGTGGCTCCGGCCGGGCCGCCAGGCCGACCTCCCGGTCCCCGGCACCTGGCTCTTCGACCCGCCGCACACGGCGATCCGGTTCATCGCCAAGCATGTCGGCATGGCCAATGTGCACGGCCGCTTCGAACGTTTCGAGGGCGGGATCCAGGTCACCCAGGACGTGTCCGACTCCCGCGTCCACGTGCGCATCGACGCGTCGAGCATCACCACGGGCAACAACACCCGGGACACGCACCTGCGTTCCGCGGACTTCCTCGATGTCGACCACTTCCCGTACATCGACTTCAGAAGCACCCGCTTCGCCTACCGCGGCGGCAGCAAGTGGTCGCTGCTGGGCACTCTCACGATGCACGGCGTGAGCCGGTCGGTGTCGCTGGACACGACGTACCTGGGCATGGTCAACGGCGGCTACGGCGAGGAACTGCGCTGCGCCGCCCTGGCAAAGACGGAACTGCACCGCGAGGACTACACGCTGAACTGGCGCTCCATGCTGGCTCGCGGTATCGCGGTGGTCGGCCCCACGGTCCAGTTGGAGCTGGACATCCAGGCGATGTACCGCACGCACGACACCCCGACGCCGCCGGAGTAGCGAAGATCCACGGGCCCCAGG
>Ga0307512_10002091_pt1 | contig 26232 bp, 27 predicted proteins | sample 14_EM_MG_FD_200267 | JGI IMG/M metagenome (GOLD analysis project Ga0307512, IMG submission 200267) | Populus trichocarpa ectomycorrhiza microbial communities from riparian zone in the Pacific Northwest, United States - 14_EM | ecosystem: Host-associated > Plants > Roots > Unclassified | place... | reverse complement strand
TTGATGCTAACGTTGACGTAGCCAACCTACTTGTCTAAGTGCTTCTGGTACTATGATCACCATCACCAACACCATCATCGCCATCATCACCATCGCCATCATCACCATCGCCATCATCACCATCAGCACCGAATGCGCACACATACATACGCCCACAATCGGCGTGAAGCGAGCAGTAGATTCCGCTGGAAAATCTGAGTCGGAGATCTGCTCTCACCAAGATCCAATTGTCTACCTATCCTGCAGAATCGAAGGCTGCAATTGTCAACACCATGGCCGTGAGGCATTGTGAGAACTTGTTTCGGTGGCCGCGCTAATGATAAGGTTCAGACTATGATATCGACTGACGTCAAGATTTTGGCAGGCCGCCACCCGCCAGCTGCCACATGCCTCCAGGTGCCTTGCGGTTGCATCTCAACAAGTCTCTAGATCGAGCATGCAAGAGCATATTCGGGAGGAGTAGAGTTTTCCACGGTGTGGAGGGAAAATCCGTTTCTCACCACCACCGCCACTCAGCTCGAGGATCCACGCAATTGAGTGGATCCTCACGGCTGGGTAGTATCATATCTTCTCACCCTCTTCCGATGCTCCTCGAGCCAGAACTGCTCTTTCTCACGAATTCCTATTGGAATGCTGCGAGAGGTGCGGCGGAGTGTTGATGCTGGGCTCTCTGCCTTCTAGCTCCGCCATTTCACCACCACGGGAAGCTTTTGGCGGATGGCAAACTCTGAGTTTGTGGAAGCTTTGGCTAATAGAAGGCTCTAGGTCTGTGGAAGCTTTGGCTAGTACAAGACTCAAAGTCTGAGGAAGCTTTGATCCTGACGTTGACGTAGCCAACCTACTTGTCTAAGTACTGCGGGTACTATGATCACTATAACCAACACCATCACCATCGCCATCACCATCGCCATCGCCATCAGCACCGAATGCGCACACATACATACGCCCACAATCAATGGGAAGCGGGCAGCAGATTCCGCTGGAAAATCTGAGTCGGAGATCTGCTCTCCCCAAGTTCCAAATGCCTACCTTTCCTGCAGAATCAATGGCTGCAATTATCGACACCATGACCGTGAGGCATGGTGAGATCTCGTCGCGGTGGCAACGCTAAAAATAAGGTTCAGACTATGATATCGACCGACGTCATGATTTCAGACAATATACGCCACCAGCCGCCACCAGCCTCCACGCCAGCCGCCACCAGCTTCACGCCTCCTGGTGCCTGGCGCCTGCAACTCAGCACGTCTCTGGACCGAGCACACAGGAGCATACATGGGAGCATATAGTCAAGTGAGATTGGGAGTGTCTTGCCTCTGGAGAGTGTATTTATGACCATAGAGCCAATTAGCTGGGAGTGTGCCTCTGAGTGCAATGAAGAGTGTACTTGAGAGCGACTCGGAGGTGTACTTGGGTGCGTCCTCGGAGGTGTTCTTGGGAGCGTCTTGAGAGCTTACTTGGGAGCGTATAGTCAAGCAGGCTGGAAGTGTCATCGAGTGCAATTGGGAGTGTATTTGAGAGCGTGCTCGGGAGTGTGCTTGAGAGCGTCTTGAGAGCATTCTTGAGAGCGTACAGTCAAGCAGGCCGGGAGTGTGCCATCGAGAGCAATTGGGAGCGTATAGTAAAGCAGGCAGGGAGTGTGCAATCGAGTGCAATCAGGAGTGTACTTCAGAGCGTACTTGGGAGCGTGCAATGAAATGCATCTGGCAGCTTGCTTTCAAGTTTGTATGCAGCGTGATGTATAGTATCCAGCGTGATGTATAGTATCAAGCGCTCATAAACGCATCCGTATCATAGTAATCTAGTCAACTCGCAGGTCCATAGGACTTCATAGTGCCACGCGTCAAATATGCTATGGATAACCGGCCCAAAAACAGCTTCTCTATGAGTTACGCGTCGCGTAAGGTGATTTTTCCCGGTGCCACCAGGTACGTAACGGTTTAACAACCGCGGCAAATGACAGAACATTTAATTTGACTACACTGTATTGCAGCCAGATGCACAGTGATCCGCAACTGAGAAGTTTTGCCATATATCGAATGGATAGTATCCTGCGACACTCAGAATATATACCCCAAATCTTATTCGCCCAGACACAGCGAGTGTGGTTGAACTAAAGATTGATTCCATCAGCAAAAGTGCAAATCGACTATAGACTGCACTACGTGCACACATGCAGCTGATAGCAAGCTTTCCGTGGACCCCTGCGCAACGCGCAGCCTATAGTCATCCACAGTCGGTCCATAGACATCTGCGCATGGGCCTATGGATGCATTTATGACTGCTGGGTCTATGAGTGGACTACCATCAGACTGATCTTGTCCTGTGCATGCCCGCAGGCTCTACACATTGGTAGAACAGATATCTGGATATCTGGTGGATGTACTGAACCCTCTATTTTGCAATATGACTACTTCTATTCGGCCGCTATGTGTATAGAGAACGCTGCAGTGCCGGTAGATGGAGGGTGGATATCCTTCAATTGCACAAAGAGTGCGCGGCAACTACAAATCGAGCCCACGCCAAATCTATTGGATTAGATTATGCTGCCAGAGGACGGAGGGATATTTTGCGATAGCACAATGGGCGTGCAGCAACTACTAGTCGAGTCCACACTAAAGCTATGAATGGTCTGAATGGGCATTATATGCTGCTATCCGTATATTCACCGAATTTCTGCATGAACTATGGCACAATGGTCAATAGATTTCTAATGGAGCTATGGCACAATGTCCGGTGGAGCTATGGCACGATGATCATACAGTTGCAGTAGTCTACGAGGGTTCTGGTACAATTTCCAGTGGAGCTATGGTACGATGGTCACAGAGTTGCTGTAGTCTACGAGAGCAATGGCACAATTTCCAGTGGAGCTATGGCACGATGAACATAGAGTTGCGGTAGTCTACGAGGGTCATTGTACAATTTCCAGTGGAGCTATGGTACGATGGCCACAGAGTTGCAGTAGTCTATGAGAGCTATGGCACGATGATCATAGACTTCCAGTAGCTGGATGGGAGCTACTGCACGATCCAATCCACACTAATTATAAGCTTTGACTAACGAATATGATACTTTTAGCAGCACGTCTAGTTGATCAGCCAAACCGTGACCGCACACTGCACACTTAATTCCATTCCTTAGCGAAATCGTAACTCCACACTGCACAACTAAATTCCATTCCCTAGCCAAACCATAACTCCACACCGCAAAACTAAATTCCATTCCTTAGCCAAACCTATGGACACCATCCTCTCGAACCTTACCGGCAATACTACCCCAGGTGGTGTGCATTCCACTCTAAACTGGTTAGCATGGGGCACAGGACCTCATGTATACTTCCTTACCTTACAGATGATGGCCAGCATCCAGACTCATCCGAGTCTTGCTGCGCCTCCAAGGCCACTAGTCTTTCCTTCATCTTGCCGAAGTTTTCCTCACATGCCGGGAACGCTGTCGGTTCTGGGAGGCTTATACGTTGAACCGCCGTGCCGTTTTGCCTTCTGATATCCAAAACCATATGTCGGATTGAGACCATGCCAATATCTGACAATCGTGGCATCGTATACGCGCTATCCCACATCTCCTGATGCCTCTTGTATATCACTGCGACAGTCAGTTATTGTGCAGCCGCCATTGGGAAGATCACTTACTGCTGGCGTTTATCAAGTTGAATAGCTGCGCTTGTACAGCCTTGCCAGTGGCAACGTAGCTGTGGAGGTGCCATTGGAGAGTGGTTGCCATTAGACAGACAAACTCGGGTGACATTTGGGCCAGAAAGCGCATATCTTGGATGCCCAGGGATTTCTTCGCCTTGAAAAAACAGCGGTAAATGGCGGTGGCAATATAGCTGTAAACGTATGGCTCCTTGCGAGTCTGAGGATAAATATCAGCATTATTCCTACCAGTGGACGTATGGTACCTGCCACTATGTCTTTCTCCTCAAAGATATATCGTTCATTGTCGAGCAGCCAGCAGATCTTACCCTTCCTCTTTGGGCCTCCATCTCGGGGAGTTGGTAAGTCTCTTTCAGTTCAATGCCAATCTGCGAGACTGCAGTGCTTCGCACCGAATAGTGAAATCCTCTGATCTGTAGCTGGTGGTTAACATTGGTACAAAACAAAATCTAGGGGACTTGCATAGGCCATGTGTTCAGGTGCCGGTTGTTGGGGGACACAGTCATCGAATGTCTACACTCCATGGGACTTTATCCAGGCGGCGGAAGCCATCTCGTCTACATCATCCGAGAAGGGGTTATTGAACAATGTCTCCCACCTGATCATTATGGGAGCTTGTTCCATAACTTTTCTAACGCATGGATCCTTGAACTGGTCGATACCTCTCGACTTCTGTCATTTCTTTAGGCTTTTTGGCCTCCTGAGGTTCGGAATCAGTATCAGCCGCAGCACGTTTCTGCTGGGAACTCCAAGGGCTCGAATGGAATGTCACGGGCATCAAGGCCCTTTCACTAGAATTATCACTTTGCTGGGAACTAACAGGGCCAGATGCCGGCGTTGACAGGGGATTATTCACCGACGGCGATGATAAGGAGGAGGCCGACAAGCGTCTCGTGGGTGCTTTCAGTAAGGTCTGCTTTGGTGGTTGTTGAGCAGTGATCGACAAGCATCCGGTGGCTGCTTTCAACTTTGCAGGGGTTGCAGTAGAAGTGACGGAGTACCGGAGAAGTTCGTCATGCATATCCTCGATATTGTCTTGTTCATCTGAGACTTGGTCATCTGTGAGTTCGACATCTGGTGGATTCTATCCCATATCAGCATGGCACCCAGCCCACAGGGTATAAGCTTACCAGCAGCCGAGACGAGGACTTGGACGAAGGGCATGGTGTTTCAGTATACACATCTTTGCTTCTAGAAGAAGGGATTTCTTCCTCTTCCTCCCTATCTTCCTTTTCCTTGAGCAGTCTCGTCGATCGGCTGGTGGCATTGGATTTGGCCACAGCATTGATCCTGGGTCTCTGAGTGATTCTTCTCGCCATTTCGAAGCTAATGGATGAAGTGTGTCAAAAGAATAGCAAAAGAGGTAGGAGGAAGAAGGGAGACTGTCCTGTGAAGTGCACTTGTCATAGTATATGTATCTAGTTGCGGTCCAGATCTTCCACATGTGTCAGTGATTCTCCGTTGAATTCTGCTAAATTAGGATTTTGATCTCGATCTCTATAACTGAAATTCTAATGTTCGTGACTTTGTTCCCACTGGATGATGATCTTGATCTACGTCTCTACAACTGAAATTTGACTAGGCGAACACTTAGATCTCTGTAACTTTCATCCTGCTGGATGGAGATGTTGATCTGGATCTCGATGACTGTAATTCAAATCTCCGTAACTTTGTTCCCGCTGGACGAAGACTTTGATCCAGATCACCATAACTTAAATCTCACTAGGCGAACACTGTGATCTCCGTAACTTTAATCCTGCCGGACGAAGACTTTGATCGAGATCTTTATAACCTGAATCCCGCTGGGCAAACAGTTTGATCTCCATACCATTGTTCCCGCTGGACGAAGACTTTGATCTAGGTCTCCATCACCTAAATTCCGCTAGACGAGCTTGATCTGGATCTCTATACTCATATTTCCACCGGATGAGCCTCACAGGCCACTGGTAGTGATGCACAGACCATTGGATACCAATAGGATAAGATTTATCCGGAAGAGATACGACATACAGGTAGGGTAAGTAAGTCCACGTGACGATATCCAAATGACAATAACCAAGTAAATAAAATAACACAGCCAACGGAATACCATCCAAATAACAGATAAACAGCCCCAAGATACATGACTGGCAAGAAAACCAAATAACATCGCACGAAATACCTTCCATATAACAGAAACAGTGGCCATTGATACATGACTGGTGGATAACCAAACGAAAGCCTGTGGAATACCATCCAATAATAATAACCCCAAAGACACATGAACCAATTCAAAAAGCCACAGTCTATACCACTAGCCAGAGGAGGTTCATCAACCGGGTGAATGCTGTTGACCGCAGTCAGCAAACGATCTACCTAACTGAGGCCAGAAGCCTACCTGCATTGGCATCAGGCTCAGCCTGCAGCAACACAAGGAGGACCGGATTCGGGATATCTTAGTCCCATGTGAGTTTGCACCAAGTTGAGACGTCCTCGTTAGTGTTAGCAACGGGTCCAAATTCCCGGGTCGGTTCGGGGTCCGGTTCCAACCCGGAACGGAACCGTTGCAACGGGTTACCACACAAAACCCGCTCCTCAAAAGTCAACATTTCTTGCTCCAATTAAGTATTTGAGTTCTGATTGTATCACAACATGAACAATACGTAGATTGTGCAGTTTTAGTCGCTCCTTCACCTCCCGCTTTCAGATTTGCGATCCGACAAGTACTCATTGAGTCGCGATCGAAAACCCGCCAATTTCGTTTAGATTCAGCCTTTATTTCACAGCCACTCAACGAATATCAGTCGGATCGCAAATCTGCAAGCGGGAGGTGAAAGAGCGACTAATGCTGCACAATTTACGTACTTATCATGTCATGATACAATCAGAACTCAATTACTTAATTGGGGCCAAGGTTGTAGGAACCGGAAAATGGAACCGCGGTCCGGTTCTATGCCGTCCTCAAACCCGGTGGGTACCGCTGTTTTCCGGGTAACAACACGGACTGGACCATCCGGTCCGGTTCCAAACCTGGACCCCAGCGGGGTAAACCGGAACCGTTGCTAACACTAGTCCTCATCCAAACCTTGCAACCCACTACTGAACAATCCACCCAGGGTGTCTGCCAAGGGAGGAGGGCGAATCCGATGAGGGTGAACCGCAAGAGGGCGAACCGGAGGACTTGAAATGACAGGAGGGCGAACCCCAGGAGTGGGATCGGCCACGGGAGTGGGATCGGCCATAGCAGTTGGATCCACTGCAGGAGTGCAAATCGAAGAGTCAGGAGTCAGGTGTTCCAGTTGTCCTGAGGGTCCTCGTTGTCCAGAGGGTCCAGAGGTCGTTGGTTTCTCAGGGGTTGGCCCAGGGGTGTCATTGGTTCTCTTTCTTTTCCGCTGGCTCTTTTCGGCCCACTCCTCCAAGATATGCATCAGTGCTCCCCAGACAGCATCCTCCCCGCGTTGACCATCTAAACCTTCACACCTACTTCTTGTGACTCCATGCTTCCACGTGCCACGGAACCGGGCACATATGGCACCTCCAAATACAACCTCGTCAGTCACCATCCAGAGGTCTGCAGACTGCAAGCGATTCTGCTTTCGTCCTTCCAACGTTCTGGCATTCCAGCGCTCAAAATCGGTTCTGGGCATCCCTCCAGGCTGCATCCCATTGTGCCATCACATCTGCAGATGGCCTCCGGACTACAAGCCATGATGATGTGACTTTCATGGTTGGGAGTGTGCGATGTGTTGTTGTCTGGATGGTCAATTTCATTACATTGGCTAGATTACGAATAGAGGACATACAAGTTCCATCGCGAACTCTTTTCGAGAGCACATGGGCAACCGCTCGAGGGCTCTCGTGTCATTGTCCTCGCTGCATTGATCTAGCCTAACATGTTTCTTTCCTTTACCGGTGTTGTCTCCCTTGTCTTGCTCATTGCCCTTCAAATTGTGAATGCTGTCGTGATCTTCTTCGTCATCAGAAAGATCGCGGTTCTGAAGCACCATATGCCTTTCCGTATTTTCCAGCCACTGGCGACCCAGTGTCTCTACCGCTCACCAGACAAAATCCTCTCCACACCCAAGCAGGACCATGTCATTGACATCTTCACAACAGGCTGCTCTGGAGTAGATCTCGGCTACCGCACCAAGTCGAGGTGTATGTTGTGAGAACGTAATCATGGCCTCCGTCATGTCTTCATGGAAGCGTTTGGTGCCCTCGGCGGTGGTGACGATTGAGAGTGCCCTGGTGTTGTACCATATTTCTTGGATGGACTGTCGGCAGGTCATCAACGATCCTTTGTCAACTCCGAGAATGGCTTCTGCCATAGCCGGCGGCATGTTATACAGATCGCCTCTCTGGAGAGACCGGTATCCCTATACAGCGGTCAGATATATTCCTCTAGATGCCCAATAATAACTGCCAGGTAACCATCCACTGTCTCCCGGCTGATATTGGGCATATAATCATCCTCCTGGTCTTCAGCATCCTTGTCCTTGTCATCCTTGTCCTTGTCATCCTCGTCCCCGTCATCCTCATCCTCGCCTGTCTCCACCACTGGCTGTTTGTCCATCGGCTGCTGCTTCAACTCCTGCTCCTGCTCCTCATTGCTCTCGCTATCATTGGAGATGGTCATTGCCTTCATTACTTTTGGCATCTGGACATAGATCGAGCCACCAGTTTTGACCTCGGCCAACCCCGGCTTGCCCTTTGCAGGCCTGCCAGTGTGATTATTCTCATGGTCCTTCGCCGACTGATGGCCTCCAGGGTGCTTGGGGTTCCATTGCTTGGGTTCATCAGTCAGTGACGCCACCGTATATAGGCTGTATCAAAGTAACCTGCCTTGGTAACCCCTGTTCTGGTTGTGACCATAATTCAGTGGCAAGTATGATCACGTAGACAGGGTGAGATCGTTAGCTGTGTGCTAAGAGGTCAGAGGTTTCGGTGTGGAATCGGTCTGGAAGTGGCAGAATTGGTGCCGTTGCAACGTCAGTCGTTGGGGGTGCGAATTATTACGGGGGTTCTTAATCCCAATAATCAATACAACATTTATTGAATTAAGTACAACCGCCTATCTAAGAAACTCTTTCTTTCCTCGTCTTATCCTAAGACTCAACCTCTTGCACCTGTGTAGCAAGAGCGACCAATCTGAAACGGTACCAAAGACTGTCTCCTCTGTAAACAAAAACCGCTTCTCTTCGTTGAACGACTAATCCTCGGAAAACTCCTCGAAGGGAAACAAACCGGTGCGAAGATACATCAGCACTAGGTAATCGATATTCTCGAGTTCGCAAAAACGTAACACCACTTGATAGATGTGGGTTAAACGCTGCTCTTCCAAACTGAAGAGAAGGTTGCCGAAAAACTCGACAACCTGATGCAGTGCGTACTCGTATGGTGTGTATCTGTGTCCAGGCATATAATGCGTAGTCACGAGTATGGATAAGGTCTTGGGAGGAAATTTTGAATAGTTTGTAATAGATAGAATTCTTAATAATATTTTTAAGATCATCTTCGGTGTTCTGAATGTTTGACTGTGGGTTGCTGCTATAGTTCTTTCTCATTGCCGGGACAATGCCATCTCTTTATAGTTGTCTTCGAGGGTTTGTACGCCCGTACTTCAACACTATGACTACAAGTATTATGATTGCGTTATCGCGGTAGCGTTTTAGAATGCGCCCAGTGATAACTGCCATGCTTCCCAATTGCTTATCGTGTTCATGCAATGTGGTTTCAAAGCATTACGCTCCTGATAAAAATCAGGCCATCCATCACATGATATCATATCATACTATGTGTCAGATGAAACTTAAACTTAGACATCTTACTACCCGTTTGCGACAGTAGTTGGAATGTCCGCCAACAAATTAGTTGGCAGCGCTTATCGCAAATCAATGCCTCACCTTATAGGCTATTTGGCTTGTGTCGTAGATTTAATCGGCAACCAACCGATACTATGCCAACATAGACCTCAACGCGTCAGCTCCTATCGGATACGAGTCTGACGTTGCAATGCATACTAACTCAAACCAATGAGCAGGGTTGCTTCAGGCCTCTTATCTTCAGCCAACGTCAAAAATCTCTCAGTTACGTCATGCTTAGGTCAAGACTGTTCTCTTTGACCGGAGAGTACTATAGTTACTCTTATCGCCTGAAGCAATAAGCTATAGGTCCTGCTTAATCGCATATTGACTATCAACTGCTGTGTTTGAGTGTCGGAGTAATCTCCAGTCCAATCAAACAATCCCGCTAGTATCCAGGATATGAACGTGGTTGAAAACAATGCGCTTGGCGGGAGTTACCTCCTTTCGATCTGGCAACACTGTTGCATCATCAAATAAGAATTACCGTAGTATGTATTCTTTAAATGAATCCGCTAAGCAACGATACTTGCTTATTCAATCGACGCGCGACTCTTATGAATCCCCGCTAAAGGATATACGACTGATTACTTGCGATGTCATGAATAGGTGTTATGCATATCACAGGATTTCAACGTGACATGTATTCATTTAACTATCACAGTATCATTATCGCTGTTAAGGGAGAACCCTTAACACGAATGTGGAGTGTGTGAAGTGTAAGAAAGATGGAGACAACAGGCGTGATGGCTAGAGATGGTCTTTATATATACTACTTATCAGCTGCGACCGTGGGCATATGGATAGCAAACTCAATCTAGGAGAAGTTCCTATGAACTTCCCAACTTCCGTCTGTATACCAATTCTATATCGCCAGTGGAACAATGAAACCCGCCAGAACTGGCATCTCTGAAGGATATGTTGATAAGAAGAGCCGATTCAATGGTTTCTGCCCTTCCGGTTGTTACGGGGGTGCTTCCACCTAAGTATCTATACTTACTTATATCCAAAGATACTTATAAGAAGATACTAGGTACACGGCCGTAGATCCTATTAAAATTCCTTAAGCGTAATCCCAGAATAAAGGTACTGGAAGTCTGTATAAATCGTATACGCAACTAGGACGAATATGAATTGTCATATCAGAAGCTATCAGATGAATAGCGACTAAATCGTATCGCGGTGTAACACAATACTGGCAATATATATAACTCGTAAAATTAATCTCGGTGATTAATTAATATTATGGCACTTAACACAATGCCCGTTGATAGTGCAATCTGATCCCACACGTATCTTCACACCCTTTAAATCTCCTCGATAAATCTGGCGTTCAGATACTATCAGCAATATTACGTCTACGCGTAATCTCCCTAATTCGTAAATCCTATTTCCTGGTTTCCAGATACATGGCAAGAGTATCCTTGGAAATTGCTTGCAACTGATTCCGTTGCTTCTTAGTTAAAGGTTTTACCGGAATCTTTCCCGACCTCATTCGAGACAACACACAAGGCTTTCGCTTCAAAGCCTGCCTTTCTTTCCGGGACTGGCCAATAAACCTCTTGGCGCTTTGAATAATCAGTGTAGCTCGTTCTGACTCTGGTTCGCTAATCTCAACCTCGTGATTATCGCTAATTGTATTATCGATTTGAGGTATCCTCTCAGGGTGCATGCGACTGCCTTCGGTATCAATGTTACGGTGATCCTGAGGCACAATCACCAATTCCTTTTTCGAGGATGACTGCTTAACCGCCAATGATGCTTGATGCGCTTCGGATTGCATTCGTAGATTATCGATATGCGTTACTAGTCCTTCCGTAAGGCCACTAACCGAAGCTATCCACCAAATGCTTTGCGCCACAAAGATGTACTGATTCTTTCTGGCGTAGCTGATGATTTTCTCTGATGCATACACTATAATGTCGTTTTTGTTCTCGAAGGTAATAGTCATTCGTATCGGATAATACTTATCAAGGTGCGGGGCTGCCGCTACACAAAGCTAATAAATTTTATATATAATAATAGGTAGATATAGGTATTATAAAAACTTAATAATAAATAACGGTTTTCTTCCGCTGGTAGGTACTGCTGTTTGTTTCGCTGCTAGAGCTTGTTCTTTTCATTGCCGGGACAATGTGACCTCTTTATAGAATGTTCTTGGGATGTTACGCATGCGCACGCATATTTCCTCTCTATGATTCTGATAGCAACTTGCTTTGCATCATTCCTTATCGTCCGCATGCATGCTAAGGCAAGCCGGCACTTGAATGCGCATGGTACAGGTTGCCACGCATCCCTTAGGTTATTGTGTTCATGCGCGTGAGGCATTAATGAGTTACGCTACTGATAAGAATCAGCCCACACACGCAAGATATCATATAGCAGGTCATAACTTCAACTTGGACATCTCACTATCGTATGGTTCGGTAATCGGGAATGTCTGCCAACATAGTGTACAGCATCTTTGAGCTAATCAATACTGTAGTATGATTGCATCATAGGTTTACGTGGCGGACAACGACAACTATGCCGATGTAGATTGAATGACACGCACTCTTTCGTATCTGAACAAAAGGCTGTTGCAGTTGCCATTCCGCACACACCAATGTGCGGGGATGCAATAGGCCTCATATCAATGGCCAATGTCATAATCTCTCAATCACGCCGCTGCTAAGGCCGGGACTGTTCCCTGTGGCCGGGGAGTGCCCAGTGCTCCAGACTCGCATAAGAGAATGGTCTTAAGATCCCACGTAATACCTTTGCAACTAACGATTGCCGTGTCTGCGCTACGAACTCCTTTGTTCTACGTGAATCAGACATGATCCCGTTATCGTTGAGAGTAAATCTGGTTGATAATTACACGCTCGGCAGGGTTGTATCCCTTTCGATCGGGCAGTGTAATTGCATCATCAAATCAGCTGCCGCAGCGTATGCTTTCAATGAATCCGCTAAGCCTAAACTTAACCAATCGAGATGAGTACCACTCATACCCTGCTAAAGGTAATCGTGACCGAAACTTCCGAGGATGCCTAGGGTAGTCGTTTTGCATGTCAGGTAGCCCGAAGGTTATTTCACTGACATGTACCCATCATTGGTTATCTCAGGTTACGTATACTCTATTAAGGGAGAACCCCTAACACCGGTAGATGAGAGATGGCCTTTGGTGATCCTTGAGACTCGTGGCAGTTGATGGTCATCAACATCCTTTAGACAAAGAGAAAGTTGACAACTAGCTGACGTCAGTCTGCCGCGCATGTGCACCCACACCCAGATTTGCCGCTGGTACCCGTAGCTAACCAAGTCAAGCTGTCGGCATTCTCTGCCCGCTAGACCTATCTCATGCACCGGGCCCAAGTTCATCGCCAAACTTTATCTGCATTGTCAAACATTACATGCATCATTGAACTTTATATGCATTGTCAAACTTTATATGCATCGTCAAACTTTATATAAACAAAGGATAAAATGATCGACAAGATGGCTCTTTCATGTTCAAGCATTCCATTATTCAATGCACTCTCTGACCTTCTGACAGATCTCGAGCGCTCTTTCTATAACCACTTCATCAAACGCAGCGTCATTGACCATTCCTCGGCTTTCTTTGTGCAGGAACAGGTGACTTGGTAAGTGAATTCATCCAATGGACCGCAAACACCATATAACCATTTGGCAGACCTCGAGCCATGCTACCAGTACGCAGACCACGGATAATGGCCCTAGACCCACTCTAATACCCATATCCTGACGCCTTGGGGATGTTTGTCCGGCGGGGAAACCTTAAACGCCATCTGCGAATCGGCCATCAGGGTCAGCTGCCACCACCGGCCAGCCATTGACAAAGCCACCCACCCTGTCGACGACTGTACTCACCGCATCAGCAGAGTCTTACAGAAACCGCGGAACCCAATGGCAGTATCCCGCCCCCTGCATTCGATGAAATACCAGAGGAAGCCGACTCCGAAGATGATTGCTTCTACCGACACGTCCCGCAACCCCACTCTCCGGACCAGGAATCAGATACAGAGGGGGCTGGCCCCGGGGAAACTCCGATGGACGAGGAAAATCCGGAATTCTAAGTACATCCCACAGCTGGGAAGACCTGCAGTGACAATCCCGATTGCAATGAGTGCCGAGATCTCATCAATCACCCGTGGCAACCATTCTATTGCACCGAAGACCTCACACCAGCCATCAGATTCATCAAAGCCCACTTTCCCAAGTCACAAATTGATCACCACTTCAATGAATGCGGATGAAAGATTCCCGAGCACTTTTGCTACACCTCCGGATGGACAATGTACAATCAAATATACGCGATGGATAGACAGGTGCCGAAATGGAGAGAAGCCTCCATCTCCACGCCAAACAGTCGGAGGTTTTTCTATTTTTGAGACCCGGTAGAATGTTTGTGGTACCTCCTTTGCCAATGCCCATATCAAGACCACATGGCCTATAGACCAACCTGGGCCGTAGATGCGGAGGGCGATCAAGTTTATTCCGAGATGAATTCGGCAGACTGGTGGTAGAAGACACAGGATAGACTTCCCCCGGGGGCAACAATTGTTCCACTGATCTGTGGATCGGATGAGAAGGAGCTCACAGACTTCTCTGGCGACAAGAAAGCCTGGCCGATCTACCTGACCATTGGGAATATCCATTCCTCTACACGGAACAAATGCAGCTACCCCACACACATTGTGGTTGCATTCCTCCCGGAGCCGTTCAAATTCCCACAGAATTCCGCATCCGATGACTGAGCCCAGAGGGATATAAACCAGCAGGTGCTGTGTGCTATCGCCAAAATAGTGCTAGAGCTAGTCATGCGATTTCCTGAGGGAGGAGACATCAATTCCAGTGCTCTGTGGCCTTCTTCCAATGGCAAAATGCGCTGTTGCTGACCAATTCTCGCGTCTTGGCTAGCGGATCACATGGAGCATGCCAACCTTATGGGTGTCAAGTACAATGCTTGCCCTATGTGTCAGACTCCCAAGGACAAACTGGTGTCGCTTATTCTTCCGCCAGACTTGGAATCCCACCTGCGAAAGTCAGCGGTCTTCCAGCCGAAATGTTGGGAGTACCAGAATGCCAAAACTGCTAGCGACCATCAGCCTATGAAGATCACCGAAGACTGGTTCGAGTCCATCAGTTCGAGGCCGGTCCTGTGTATCTTTTGGGATCTTCCGCATAGCGAAACCTACGACCTCCACCAGCCTGATATGCTCTATAACATATACATCGGAATGTTCGATCACCTTATGACCTAGATTGAGGGCTTCCTACAATGCCATGGGAAAGCCGCGGTATTTGATGAGATCTGGGCTGGCATTCCTCCATACCCCAGTTTCTATCACTGGGGCAAAGCCTACAGACAAATCTCGCAGTGGAGTGGTAAAGAGATGCGAAATTTTGGTTAAATAATCTACCCGGCGTGGGCATCAGCATTGCACGACCCACTGCCCCGGCACCGAGCGGTCTTCCGGAGCGCATTGACCTGCATTTGGTCACTGGTCTACTAGAGTCTTGTTGTACAATACTGAACCCACACAACCAAGACTCTCAACTATCTATCGGACTATTTAGAGGAATTCCATGCAACTCAGGACATTTTTACCGCCTACCAGACTTCCAAGGCCACAGACGCCATCGCCCATGCACGCATAAAGGACCTAAAGATGCAACTCAAGGCCAAACATGCCATCGAGGATGAAGAAAGGGCCAAATGCGGAGAAGCTCTTTCTCATGCCCAAAAGGAACACCGAAAGGCAGATGGCAAAAAGCGCCTACAGGAAGTCTACAATTCCATCATACACCAATGTACCAGCTTCGACTTCATCAAAATTCACCGCATGCTGCATTACGAGGAAACAATTCAGCTCTTTGGACACTTCGTCAAAAACAGCACCGAAACGCAGATAATGAACCATCCAAAGGTGTGTATGGGCCCTCATCGCCAGTCAAATAGGAACTTTTAATACAAACGGCAGATTTTCAACGACTACCTGCACTTCCATGTCCTCCGCATGCGGTGCCTTCATGCCCGAGAGCTGGCTAAGGAAGGCCACTGGACTCCCGAAATCCTGGAGGCACTTCAGTTATATTGACCAAAGGATCAAATTGTTGTGAACAAATGCAACCGTGAGCAAGTGCCGATACTGGAGGATTTACCCCTCAGCTTCGGTGAGGATGAGGGAAATATCCAAGGCCATAGGCTGGGATCCCCAAGACAAAAGAGATTCTTTCTCAAGAACAAGCGTCTTCCAATGTACAACTTTCCACTCGTAGAATACATATATCAATACTATATATACAACCGTAATATACCCCCCACCGATAGGTGGGGCATCGGCGGGATGCGTGCCTCCCAATTCCACCTACTTGACGTTCCAGTGGCCAACTTCCAGTCCATTGGCAGTTGTGATTACACTGCCCATAAGTTGCGCAGCGCGGACGACCAATCATTTCGCAATGTTGAGCCTCGGAACAACTTTGTGTGGTTCTGTGTAGATGAGCCTCCAAGAGGAGATGTGGGGGACTTACAACCAGCACAAATTGTGAGGATTCTACGGCTACATGATGGCCAATGGAAGAGATGCGTTGTTCTTTTGCGGGAGCTCCAGCTTGAGAACCAAGGCGTTGGTCTGCCTTCCAATGGGCTCCTTAGAGTCTCCTGCAAAGTTTTCCGACGGAACCAGGCTGACATTGTCGTAGTAAATTTCAAGTCTGTATGGGCGGCCGCACACCTGATTCGCATCCACTGTACCAGATACTACTATGTCATTAATAATATTGACCTAGTCATGTTCAATAATTTCTGGCCCAAACCACCAGAGGCTGAAGGAGGCATGCAGACTGACGATGACAATGGTAGGCAAGAGGAATAACACAGGAACCGAAATACCACTGTTGTTGACGAGGACAAAGAGGACAAAGAGGACGGAGAGGACTAAGTTGTGGAGGAGGAGGAGCACGAGGAGGAGCACGACGATGAAGAGTAGGAGAAGGTATGGTCTCCACAGGGCTTCAGGTGTTCTATAGCTCCGACCCTCCCGCATTTCTGCTCGATATGCGAAGATCCTGCCAGAGGTAACAGGCCTCTGACTCACCCGTGAACCATAGCTTGATATGTAGAAAGTACTTGACCAGAGGCATCAGTCCTGGCTCTCCCGCAATCCATAGCTTAATATATAGAAAATACTTGACCAGAGGCATCAGTCCTGGCTCTCCCGCGATCCATAGCTCGATATGTAGAAAATACTCGACCAGAGGCTTCATTCCTCCGGCTTTCCCACATTCCATAGCATTTCATGTCAAGATGAACTGACCCCAGGCAACAGGCCTCTGGCTCTCCCGTGTCTCAAGCAATCTAGCGCAATTTCTAGTCATCATGTACAATTTGTTAAGGGTTCTCCCTTAATAGAGGTATTGGTGCTAGTCTACTTCGAGATCTACAGAATGGGTTCTATAATACAATATAATACATAACACCGATCTCAATGAAGTAGTAAGCTGCCATACGCATGATTCTTAGCGGGAGATTACATGCCTCATGTCGATTTGACAGCGAGCCTCATTGCTGGCGGATTCATTGAAAGTTCACACGCTATGGTAGAGCTGATTTGATGATGCAATAACCTTGGCCAGTCAATAATTCTTCAGGGCTTATAGTGATGCCAGTTATTTCTTACCACATTCATCCAAACTATGCTAAGGGGACTAGACGCGGCAGTTGCAGAAATGGGACTGACGTGTCAGGCAGACGATAGCCAATATGCGATTAAGTGGGACTTCGAGCCAATCCCTTGTGGAGCGGAACAACTTGGGTACTCCCCAGTCAAAGAGAATAGTCTTGGCCTTAGCATGGTGTGTCTGATTGATGAAGACGTTGGGCAAAGTCAATAAGACCCGGTAAACCTCCAACTCCCTGGCTGGGCACAAACGAGTAGGGTTAATCATTATCAGTTAAATAACACTGGTGTGATAAGTCAAGTCAAATGTCGACAGAGCAATGGTGGGTTGCCATGTAAGTCTCTGAAGCAGATAAGCCAAATAGCCCATATGGTGAAGGTTGTAACGGGCGGGGTCGGATGCAGGTGATATGGATGTTGCAGGACTGAACTCGAAGTACGTATCGAGAGGACAAGAATAAAGATATCTTTTTTCCAAAGTCGTACTATTGCTTGCTATACAAGAGAACGAGTAAAGAGAGAAGAAAAGAAAATCCTCCAACGCTATCAACACTCTCTTTATATACAATTCATCTGCCACCCTCGAACCATTCTTCATGCTCCGATATACCATCCGAATCTCATCTCATGATCTTACACACCACTCCGTTATTCCTTATCGTAACAACCACGCCACCTCTCCTGACGTCGCAACACCTCAACTCACTTCTTTATCTATACTAAATTATACCGCCACCATCTCGCCGCTTCCTCCGCGTCTTCCAACGTCTCCGCCTTTCCGTAACACAATTCCTCCCACACCTTCCATATCTTTCTTCTATATTTTCCGAAGTACCTTCGTACCTTCTTACACCGTGACAAAGGTTGTGTTTAAATTTATTAAGAAATCTGTTTAAAGCCCTCCAAATAACCACATCAGGCAACGGAGAGGTTTTGACTATCCGAAATAAACGAGTTGCAAGATATCTAAGTTGAAGTTACTGATTGATTAAATCTTATTGCAGATGATGGCCTGATTCTTATCAGGAGCGTAACGCTTTAAAACCAATCATGCAATTACATGATAATCTTTGGGATGCGTGGTCCTCTATCTAATAGTCTGGCTCGTAATAAAAGAGTACTCTAACTGATATGACAAATGAGATCATAGCTAAGGTTCGGACATAAACTTTGGTAGTCCCAGAGAGGCTCTAAAAGAACGCCAAGAGCTTTGACTTTCGGAGGGGTAGCCCCACGGTTACAAACGATACCTACCTGCAAAAGATGAAGCTGAAATATTATTAAATTTCAAGTACTTATTCACCCTATTTTCATTATTACCAAAGTATATTAGTGGTATCTATTAGGATTGTACACAGTTCCCCGGCCCCATGACCGAGTATAAATTCGATAACGAGTACGACGTGATACTATTCACCTTATTCATTATACTCGATCAACTGGAAAGGAAAGATCAGATATTTGCTGCACAGTGTATCTGGTGGTTGGCAAGTATAATTCAGTATACAGAAATCTTACTATTTTATCGACAATATAAGATATTCCCATCATATTATGTTAAGAATTGCATAGTAACTCGATTACCAGAAGTTAATCAGAGTGTGCAACCCGAACGAGAAATACCCAAGCTAGAGTTAGCAGAGGCTATTACTGAAGATTCGGAACACCCAACTTTACAAAGGAATTTGGCTACGATCCGAACTACCATACGATCTACCCGAAGTGGAAGAGTGTTTAAACCACAATATATTATGCAGCGAACGATTGCAAAGAGATCTCCGGGAAAAAGCCATAAGCAATTGCAGGAGATGCGCAATTGATTACGATGTGACGGCTTGATATGATAAGCCAGATTGAAAGGTAGAGTAGATTAAACATCTACTATTGAGTCTGTGAAAGATGAGGATTCGAGGGAGATTGCACAGAAGACGTAATATTGCGGATAGTATCTGAACCCCAGAGTTATCAAGGATTTAAGAAGAGCGACTTTTGAATAGTGTTAGCAACGGGTCCAAATTCCCGGGTCGGTTCCGGGTACGGTTCCACCCGAAACCGGACCGTGGCAACGGGTCTTACCACACGAAAAACCCGGACCATTGGACATGGGCCGGTTTTACCACCAAAAACCCGGCATTTCAAGTTCACAATTTTGGCTCCAATTAAGTATTTGAGTTCTGATCGTATCATGACATGATCGGTACGTAGATTGTTCAGTTTTAGCCGCTCATTCACCTTCCGCTGTCAGATTTGCGATCGGACCAATACTCAGTGCGTCGCTTTCGAAAACCCGCGAATTTGGCGTAAAATGTCACCTTATTTCACAGCGAATCAATGAATATTGGTCCGATCGCCAATCTGACAGCGGGAGGTAAAAGAGCGGCTAGAACTGCACAATCTACATACTGGTCATGTCATGATACGATCAGAACTCAAATACTTAATTGGAGGCAAAAATGTAGGAACCGCGAAATGGACCCACGGTCCGGTTCCTGCCCGGCCAAAAAACACAGGGTTTCGGTCCGGTCCGGGTAACAAAACCGCCAAGACATAGCGGTTCGGGTTTTTGGCCGGGTAACGACCCGAACCGAACCGAACCGCTGGCCAAAAACCGGACCGCTGGCGGGTTACCCGGACCCGTTGCTAACACTACTTTTGAAGATACGTGTCAATTTAGATTGCACTATCAGTGGGCAAAAAATATTACTGCCTAGATAATAATTAATCACCAAGATTAATTATAGGAACATACTTTATGATAATAATTAATCACCCAGATTAATTATATGTGTTATATGTATTGCCAATGTTGTATCACACCACGATACAATTTAGTTGCTATTCATTTAGAAGCATCTGATACAACCGTACATATTTGTACTCTTTGCGTATACGATATTTAGAGATTACCGGTACACATTCTCTGGAGATACGCATAAGGAAATACGATAAGAGCTATGGCAGAGTGTGACTGAGTACGTACTAAAGTATGGAAGTATACATCGAGGTACAGTTACTTTGGTCATACCAACCCCGTAACACAATTGATATAATACTGTCCGCATTCACGCCCAAGTCCATAGAACTTCATAGGGCCACGCGTCGAATATGCTTTGGATCACCAGACCACAAATAGCTTCTCTATGAGTTATGTGTCGCGTAAGGTCATTTTTTCTGGTGTCGTATAAGTCCATCCAGTCCACACTGACTTCTTCCCTATTTGTTGTATTTCTTTCTTACTTTCTTCCCACTCCACCTCAGTCAACCTTTGATTAATGTGAGAGATAGAAGCATAATGGAAAAACGGTGGCGGATTTCGTGTTTCAGTATACTTTCCGCAATACTTATATGCCACCTTTATTGTTTGTTGGCCCGCTTCTTCATTGCCTTCTATCCCTTCATGAGCAGGTACCCATTGGTACTCCACCTAGATATTGTTTCTGGCAAATGCTTCTTCCCAATTCATCTGTCACGACTCGAGTTCCAAGTGATGGATCGAAGGGTACTTAGGAATAGTATTGGGCGGATGGAATGAATAAGTGTTACGGAAAGGCGGAGACGCGGATTGATGTGGAGACGGTGTCGGAATATGGTAAGATGGTGGCGGTATAATTTGTTATGATAAGGAAGTGGGGTGAGGTGTTGCGACGTCAGATGTTGTGGCGTGATTGTATTGATAAGAGTTGTGTTGGTGGTGTGTAAGATCACGGTGGGATATTCGGATGGTACATCGGAACATGAGGGATGATTCGAGGGTGGCAGACGAAGTGTATATAAAGAGATGTTGTTGGTGTTGGAGGATTTCCTTTTCTTCTCTCTTTACTAATTCTCTTGTATAGCAAAGCAAGTACGACTTTGGATCAGCTTTAATTATTGTCCAGTCTTGATTCCCTCGATACGAACTTCGAGCACCTTGTCCCGATCCCAATACTACATTACGGTTACCAGTCTCACCGATGCCCAACCCGGCCCGTTACATCATCGTCCGTAGTGCTAGCACCTGTCCTGGTCCTGGCTCATCCAATCGTATTCATCTTAAGGTGGTCTGGGAATCCGTAAAAACCGTCACACTTATAACCTCCTTCCTGCCAGCAATTTCATCTGCGATCTTCATCACTTCCGACATTGTATACATTTCTGCATCAAACGCTTCCTTCTGTCAGCCTAGGTGTACTCTCCTCTTTTTCCAAAAACCCCCTTCTTTCCATACCACTGCACACCCTACCCACTCATCTTCTTTTCTCGATCCATCAGTCCAAAAAACAGGCCCATCCCTTTCCAACTTTGCCTCTTTCAACGCTTGTTTCTCCTCCTGAATAATCACTTGGCCTTTCAGGCTTCTTCAATTTGTCGGTAATGTTGTCCTTTCATATCTCCTCCTCTCATGATACTCCTCCGGGATCAACTCATCAATCCCCTCCACCCTTTGAAGATCATTCCTTCTCATCTCTAACATTCTCCCTCCAGCTTGAGCATCGGGCATCATCATCTGTCTCAACTTATCACTGCATACCCGATTATTAAGAAGAGCTTTTGCTGGTCGTAAACCTCCATTATTTATCTACGCTCCCTGAGGTGTTGTCCTAAAGCATCTAGTTACCCTTCTGCTCTGTTCATTCAACAACTATTGCACCTTTGGAGCCCTATTATCTTGTCCACACCATCACAACGCGGATCCATACAACGCCACCACCCGAACTGCCGCAACTTGAATTCGTTGACATCCTTCCGAGTTTAATCCCTTCTTCATCATGCAGGATCTCACCCTATTCTGTGCTCTCCTTGCTTTCGCTAAGGTCTTTTTCGTATGATCATTCAGGGTAAGCATATCATCACGCCATACCCCCAACCATCTTGTCGGATCATTGTTGTGTTCGACCTCACGATCTCTGACCCTTATCCTGGCCTTCATCTTCGGTTGGTTGTTATTCCTTTGTCGGGTGAACAAAATCGCTTCAGTTTTCTCAATGTCAAATTGGCAGGTGTTTTCCTTCACCCAAATTCTTGTTTCCGTGGGACATTTCTCTGGTCTTTGTGTGCATTCCCCCACATCTTCACCTTCCACCACCCGTGCCACATCATCGACAAAACATATGCCCTCATTTCCACATTCTTCTCCTTCTTTATCTTCCACTTGGCCGAACAACCCCAAAAGGTATATAATGAAAAGTACTGGCGACACTGGCCACCCCTGTGGAACTCCTGTGTCCACCTCCATACTGTCTCCTTTGTGGGGACGGATTTGAGTGCGGTCATCACGTGGGCTGGTTTAGGGTTGAGCGTGGCGGAGCCGCATGCACTTTAGTTTTTGTGTACGTGTCAATTAGACATAGCGAGAGTCAGTGAGTTTAGGTCAATAGAGAGATTCAGGACACCGGACACCGTACAACATCCTTCTTCCCATCCATCGACATAATCACTTTTCTTTCTTTCATAAAGCTTTCCACCCACCTCACCAGGTCAGCTTCAAACCCCATTTCTTCCATTCTTTTTATTAAGTTCCCCTTTGCCACGTGTGGAAAGGCTCCCTTAACATCCATTAACAGCACTGCCGCGGTATACTTACGTTCCAAGTTGGTCCTCCATCAAGCATACTCTACACTTCAAGTTGCCAGATATGGGAAATAGTAAGATGGCAACGCTATCGGGAAATTATTATCTTTTACTATACTTTGAATTCTTAAATTTCTTGATATAGTGGGAGGTTTGTGGCATGAGTTAGTTGAAGTGTAAGCTTTGTTATAGTACTCTTTGGTCGAGTTGTCTTGGTGAAAGTTGGCTCCTTACCTGTCACATCGACGAAGATTTGACGATTAAAGGGCTACACAGGTTGTGTGTAGTAAATTTAAATGCATGGGGTTGAAAATGCTGCAATCTCCCATCTCTTTCAGATAACGCCGTTTGTTCCAAAGAGAATCTCCGCAGATATTCTCTTGCTTGCGTTAGGCAGCGGGGCTCCTTCCCATCTGGAAAGCTATAAAAAAACAAAAGTTGCATCTTTTCTGTAAAGATGGTTAATATTGGAACAACTGTGAGCGGAGCAGATGAAGTAACTGATTAACCAAATTCCCAGCCTGCATAAAATAGTTCGGCGAATGTAATTGCCGAGTTGAACTTCGACTCGCTAGGTATTGGATAACCTTTGCCTGGGATGGGCTGCAAGCATTAATTATCAAGACTGATTAAGTCTGCTTTTTCCATTGTATGGGCATCGAGCCTTACGTCTGAAGAGTCTATAATTGAACGAGTTGGATACAGAAACAGATCAATACGGGCTGTCAACCAACACTCATCTTTAATCTGAATCTATTCTTAACGGCTAATCCCCAACTTCAACAAACTGTGCTCCACGAGGCATTATCTATATTTTCTTCGTATATCTGTCCATCTACTTGATCCGTCCCTCTATCTCGCCGTACGACTATCCGTTGATTAGGCTGCGAGTATGACCGAATCAACCACTGAGCCTGGTTCCGCGATCACGAGTCGAGGTCTCCATTCAGTAGCCCCAGCGTGGCAGCCAGGACTTCGGCAGACTCCATGGCTAGCCATTATGCTACTGTTCGTTATTTTGGCATGCATGGGAGCCTCTGCGTGCGTTATCATCATCTCGAACGAGCAAACTACTGCGTCGTGGAAGGTTCAACCCACAGTACTGCTTGCGGTGTTGTCGTCGATCTTGAATTTTACTCTCGTTGTCGATAGGTGTTGACATCACATGGTGGCGAAGCGCCTTACGCGGCACATCACTAGAATGCCTGCACTTCATCTGGGATCGTGGTGAGGGATGTAGCTTCATCTCTGCTTTTAGAGCGGGCTTTGACGCTAGAAAGGTGGCTCTGGCAGCAGTTATTATAGCTACGGTGAAGTTTATCAACAATCCCCTATTGCAACGAGCAACGCACTCTACGGCCCGGGACACTGTCACGGACGAGACAATAAAGTTGAATATTGCACAGAGGCTTCCAGATGGCTGGACTGCTACTATTGGAAACGGTTCATCGATAACAGTGATCGGATCTCGCCATGGTCTATCCACTGTCCAAGCTTGGTGGCGGAACGATACTATCACGTCTCGCAACGCACCTGGTTACTATTGCAATGGCACATGCGAAGGTAAAGTTCAAGGCGCAGGCATAAGTTACAATTGCTCCTCAACAACAGAAACTTTGGACTTGTCCACAGCCAAAAACGACGGCGCAGTTATCTTCGCAATTAACTCCACCATGTCTGAAAGTTCGACCGGCGTGCCCTTTCTTCTCCTGACCACTCTACACTCTTCGGCAGTTAACGATTCTTGCATTGCCACTCTCAGGGTCGATACTTGCAGCATTGAGGCCGGTATAGTCGAATATCCCATTACGATACGGAATTCTACCATCATACTCAACCGTGACGAGCTGCAGGACATGACTGTCGTCTCGACATACATCGCTGACGGTGACTTGCCCACGGCTCGCAAGAATGCAGGAGCTGGTCCACTCATAGGTCTTAACAACTTTTTCGGCTACTATCTGTATGCTAATGTCACGGAGTTACTGGACCCTGATCTGAATAAATCTACCTATAGCGGACCAAGCTTTATTGCAGATTTATTCTTCGATCCCGAACCTTCAAGCTACGATAACCACACCTTCGCAACATGTGGCCTTAAGTGGTCCAGTCCAACTGAGTATGTCTTAAGCTCCATGCATGACTTCATGTTCCGTGCAGCACTGCGCGTAGGCAATGGCAATGACTCTGAGGTCCAGACTTTCACCGCGCGACGCACAAACTCCACACCGATCTTCCACTCCGACCGTCGCTACCTTGCCGCCGCGCTAGTCGCCATGCTACTCGCGCTCTTAACTGTGCTCTTTCTGCTTTGGGGCTGGTGGGACCTGGGGCGACCTGTGAGTCTCAGTCCGCTCGAGACAGCGAAGGCTTTTGGGGTACCAATGATGCAGTGTGCCGGTCAAGATTCAACGGTTGAGGGTATATTGAAGGATAATAGGAAGACGAGAGTAAGATATAACGTGGTAGTGGATGATGGGAGTGGAATGATACAGGAGACGGAGAAGGGAGATAAGGGAGAAGTGGGAGAACGTGACAATGGAACACAAAGGCAGACTTGTGAGGACGGAAAGAACAAACAAAGGGTGAGCTGTATTGCAATTGAGTAACAAGGTTCGTGAGTTATCTGTTGATTTGGACTAAGATTGCGAGTTATTCATAGTTTCGTCGCTTGGATTCGGTCACTTACCAGAATGTGGTAGGAAACGGATTTAGCTCTACTTGGTTGGTTTGTTTTCATTTTTTGGTGGTTTCAGCTGTTGTGCAAGTTGAGTTGCGTGTTGGAGTTCTTTGCGTTCAGCTTATGATATACAAGATACTGTAGTTATGGGAGAGAGGCAGCTATCAGATCAATTTCGCCTGCAGTTGTGGGTCCCTCTTGCGTCCACCTCCGGGCAATACGACTATATTGCCCTTTGTGATATCCCTTTGGTTGTAAACCCTCCCTTCACTGAGGCCTCGTTTTCTCCACTACCTTACCTCGCAAGCTCGCTCGGCAAGTGGAGACTGGGGACGAGGCAAAGGAGAGATAACGTATTCGTTGGGAATAAGCCAGCCAGCTCTCAAGAGCGCAAGCCCCAGTAATCATCTCTCAGCTCATCGAGAATCAAATATTCTAGCACACCTTAGTTCCTTAATACACCTTACAAACAGCCACATCCCGATCCTTCACCCATCACTCAAAATTTACTCAGAGGCAACTGTTGCTACGAAGCCTAGAACGAGATCTAGAGAGACCTCTTGGGGTCACCGGTATACCCCTACACGAATTCTCACCCTTGCCACGCCGCCACGCCGCCACGCCGCCACTCTGATCACCACGCGGGGGGCTTTAGCTACGACTTTGCCGTGTGGGTTTTAATTTCGGGGCTTCGGGTTTTGTCAGATTCCGGGGGTCTTTAGAGTTTTAATTTGCGCGGAAGCGGTTATAGGGTCTTCTGTATATAAATGCCATGGCCGCTAGCGGCCGAATGCAAAATGATTACA
>Ga0307512_10002090_pt1 | contig 26240 bp, 14 predicted proteins | sample 14_EM_MG_FD_200267 | JGI IMG/M metagenome (GOLD analysis project Ga0307512, IMG submission 200267) | Populus trichocarpa ectomycorrhiza microbial communities from riparian zone in the Pacific Northwest, United States - 14_EM | ecosystem: Host-associated > Plants > Roots > Unclassified | place... | reverse complement strand
TATAGAGATACTTAAATAATGCATGCCATATTATAAGGTAGCGAATCTTGTGACTGTAACAAAGACGAATATGATATAAGAAATGCCTTGTGCTTATGGAACCCTAAGAACCACTGCTTTGAGAATATGGCACCAAGTCTCCCGCAGAGCTGCGCAGCGGTCTCAGCTGCTCCAAAATTTGACTATCCTGATAGTAAAATCTCGTAGCGTCCTGAATGCACCTCCATAACTGCAGGTGCGTTCAGGAGCATATGAGAATGCCCTTGCAGAGTCTGAGGAAGAAACGGCGAAACCGCGACCGGAGGGCGATGTGCAACACGACGCATGGTATTGACGCCGGGCGCGGAGTCATCCGCCACCGGGGTGTCTCTGACTACTCTGACAGAGCGCGTCCACTCTGACAGAGCCATTCCGCCCAGACGGAAATGTTTTTTGCTGATGCCCAACGAGATTTCATCGTGCCTCACAGTGATGGTTTCGACCATTGCAACTTTGACTTCTCCCTGACAGGCCGAATATTGGATCTTGTGGAGAGCAGATCTCCTCGTAAGAGTGACCAGCAAAATCTGCCGCCTGCATCCCACTAATCGTGCACATATGAGTGCGTATTCTGTCTGGGGCCAATGCTGATCATGGCGATGGTGATAATGGCGATGGTGATGGTGTTGGAGATGGTGATCATAGTACCAGAAGTACTTAGACCAGTAGAGTGGCTATTTCAATGTTAGCATCAAAGTTTTCATCAACTTAGTACATTCTAGTAGCTACAGCTTCCACAGAGTTAGATCCATCTAATAACTAAAGCTTCCACAAACTCAGAGTTTCCCATCTGCCAAAAGCTTTCTGTGGAAAGCTCTACTCATCTGGATGCACAGCTCTTTGGAAACTTGGCCGTCTCAAGCGGGTTCCGAAGCAGGCTCTCAAGCGGACTATCATGCGGATGTTTGATCACCAGTATGCTTCCATGTGGACTGGCAGCGAGAGTGTGTGCAGTACCGCTATAACAGCCAATACTGCAGGCAGTACAGATATGTATTGGTCCATTGCTGGTTGGCAGCCATATATAGTTTGATTGGCCAACACACAGATCTCTATCAATGGACAATGGATGACATTAGGCTGCAAATTGCACAGGGTCCACAGGAAACTTGCAATGAGCTGCATGTGTGCACAGATGCGTGTTGCGCACCCTACTGTCTATTCGCACCGTTGGTGATGTACATATTGGAGATACAATGCCAAATACAACCCTGAATTTCATCCCAAGTCACACTGCAATGACAACAATATTCCAATGGTGAAGCTGTCCGAGATTAGTGATTGGTGGAGCAAAAACCTTTTTAACAGGGGATGAGAAAATCAGATTTGCAACAACCCTCACAGTAAACACTTCTTATACTAGAAGGTTCATTAGGAAGCAGTGTGAATCACATTTACCAATAGTGAAGGTTAGCAGAGGCATGTGCACATTGAGACAATGTAACAATTGTATGTCAAGAACAGGGAAACCTTTACCTAGGTAAGTGATTTCCAATCCACCAACAGATGAGTCAAAAAGCCTCCTGAGAAACACAGCTGCTAATGGTGATCGACTTCGGAATCACCTTAACCAACTGACATGGCACCCGGCAATGCTGGAATGCATTTGTTATGAGTGGAGCTGTGACATACAACTGGGGGATTATAATAATGATATCCAATACCAACTCTTACTGCAAGTATTCATTGTACCGCAAGTGCTGCAAGGAAGGTCCTTGGAATTTATTCACTGCTAGTGTTATAAAGCTAGTCAATGAGTCTATCTTGGAACCGATCACCAGCAGTCAATATGCAAAACAACAATATGGATACCAAGCCAACTGACAGTGCATGCACATGAAAACAAGCAGCAAGCTTACTAGGAGGAAGGCCAGCATGCGCACCCAGTAATTGGAGATGATAAGTGCACTGAGAACAGGGCAGATGTGAAAGTCTATCTACCTACAAGTGTACCAAATAGAAGGATTATTAGTGCTACTACAAAACAACCAGAAAAATGATTAGAAGAGAAACCGAGTATGATCTAGAATGCAGAAGTGGAATTCCATCTACTGAAGCAGTTCCAAACAAGACTGATAATTATCTCAAATTGTGCTAAATGGTCTGCGGAATGGCATTATGCGAGCCAGTTGAGACATCATCCAAGAGATGATCTCAGGGATTTCGCAGCAACCAAAGGCACAGTCGAAGTACTCAATATTGGTATTTCTTAAGACAATTTTTGAAAGCCCTACCTCCGAAAGGCACGGACTGTGATATTTTCCTATGGGCTTGCCAAACCGGATAGCAAATGACAACAATATAGAACTATCAGCCTGCTTGGCAGATAATGAAAGACAATGAATACAGACACCAATAAGTATGGCGATGTTCTGTGAATTACTGGCTGGAGGAGATATTCCGAGAAATCATGACTAGATAACCGGACTGTGTACCAGGCTGTTGGAGAGTGCACCGCACTTGAACATGTACAGTATGAAGGACAATATTTTCGAAAGCTTACAAGATAGATACGAGGTCATTTATGATCGACCATCCCACCTGGCTATGATAGTGAGAGCCGAAGCTACAATCCATGCCAAGAAATTAAGGCAGGTACATTCCTGCAGACTGTGTACAAATATGACTACTGAAACAAGTTCCAACCACGCATCAATTGTCACCAATGGCCAGGGCCAGCTGACCTTTTCTACAGTCCATAGGAAAGCTCAAGTCCTAGTGCACATGACAGTCTAGTAAGTTTGACAGGTTACTGAGATGCTAACAAGTTTGATACACTGATGTAGTTGCTGATAGTGATTGTGATGAAAAGCAGTGAACTGAAGCTCCCACTGATACTGAAAGTTGATATGCAATCCTCGCGATGATTCCCAATTTTGGAGCAATTGCTGTGTCTAATTCTGACAACGACCTAAGCTTGGTACAAACTACAACTACTCGATTTGCTAGTTGGATGCTGAACGTTCTTGTAGTGGAGATATGGAGGATGGTGTCACTTTGGATATTTGTTCTTTCTCTTCTCTTGTCTTCATTTTACTTCTTTACTTCATTGGATCTTCACCCATGACAAATGGTATCAGCACAGCTTTTAACCACCTTCAGATATAACTTATGTGGAGGTGGAGCCTTCTCATGCGCCAGATCTGCCCAATGGCTACCATTCATTACTGATCAGTTGTGGGACAGATGTGTCTGAACAATTGCATATAATGGACGGTAGTTTGAATGTTTTGTTTCTTTTTCTATATTTGTTCAAATGTATACAGCCCAGGGGGTTTGTACATAATGAGGGGGATAATGTAATAGTATGGCTGCGGACGCCCGCCATATAAAGTCAGCTCACTATGAGCCTTAGATCTTTAGTGGTAATCTTATTCTAATGATCTTTACAGTGCTTTTCAATTAATACAACTAAGGTTGAACCAGCATCTACTGATATACTTCCATACAAGGCCATACTCAGGCATATGCCTCAACTCCTCATTTTGAAATATTCTGAAACAATTTCTCACTAAGTTGGACATTGAATAAGAATTGACATTGGATTTTAAAGTATTGGAGGGAATATAGAGTAACTGGAGACAGACTGGAATCTTTTGGATGTACAATTAGATTCCAGGGTATTTGAATATAGCGTTGAGACTACATTTCACTGTCCAGATTACTGGCCTGACAATCTGTACAATCTTGCCTATTGGATTTAAAGATATGCTGTGAGAATTATCCTGGTTGCATTAGTTACCAAACACTCAAACCTGTTCACAAATAATATTACAATTATTTGCAGGCTTCAATGCATATAATGTGGCATGTGAATATTAATGGTAATCTGATCTCTGTATTAAAAGCATCGATTGAATTGATTTTGCCAATCTCATCACTCTGGAGATTTTTGATCATCACTTGACACTAGTATTTATGTTTTGTTATAGGGATAATATTTTATATATATTGTATTAAATGGAAGATTCAATATTAGTAAGTTTGATCATTACTCAGGCAATTACATATTCTACTATACTGGTACATACCTACCTATCTTTGCAATATACTTCTGACCAGAACTATATTAGACAATTTCAAAGTCTGACTACTATATCTGCAAGCTGAAAATATTGACTGCTATTGGATCTTACATTGTTATTGTGGCTCAAAAATTAGCATGTATTTTTGCTGAGATATGCATTTAAACCTTGTCAGAATAAAATATACATTCTTTAGTTTGGAGACTATTAGTATCTAACATATTGATATGGAGGTATTTAGAGTACATATATTAGGAAAAAGTTTGTATACCTTGATGTAAACACTGCATCTGCAGTAACACACCATATTTCTAGTACTCTAAACAGATAAAGTAAGAAAAGCCACTCAATACAATATCTGTTGAGCTTTCAGCAATATTGCCATAGCAATTGTCCTTTCCCCTGTTATTTCCAGTAGTGCCTTTGGCTTTGCTTTGAATTCAATTCTTCCACTTCCATTTACCCACTTCAACTCTCTCCAAGTTTAATTGTATTCACTTAGTCTACTTGTATTAGTAAGTATACCTTTAAGACTATGAATCTAAGTTTTATCTCCATGTATTTGTACTAATAATCTTTGTATAAACAATGTCAAGTTCTAGATGTGTAGTTACATATATTAAGTATTACACTCAGCCTAATACTGTCATGCTATATTTGCTCCATTCTTCTCGAACAATCATCTCTATTATCTTGAGCCTGTTCTAGGTTTGCCCAGGCTAATTTTTGGCAGCTTTCGCACTGAATTTTATTTTCCCCGTTGCAGGCTTAGTCCTATTACATTCGAATCAATTACCTGTAACTCTCTCCCAATACGTTCTTTCTCTGCTATCTCAGGCAAACTGATAGTATGTTCCATCCAACTAACAGCAGAACTCTTTTGATTAGTTACTTTCCAGGCATTTGCTTATTGTATTTGGGTACATTATCTGTAGCTTTCTCCCAGCACATTCTATAATAACATCAACAAAATGTAGAACATCCTTGTAGCTATATGCAATTCTTCTAAGCTCTGCTATCAACTTTACCAGTACATCTAAGTAATTCGAGATGCTTCTACACCTGCTAAAGCTTAATAAGTTGATATCATATGCTGTATAAAAGTTCTTCCATACTTCTGAAATACCTACAGTTGTCAATATACATTTACAATACTACAAAATATGACCTATATGATATCTTAAATTCAAATGAGCTGAAACCTCTGTGCAGGGTAAGCAAGCACCATGAACTTGGTACTGGATTTTCACAGCGGTGGTTATTAGGGCCCTACAAGTTGTATTGTCTATCATATTTATCTTTGTTTATATATTTGTATTTCACACTTACAAAAAGATTGGCTACAATATAAAACAACATATAATTCCTATCTAAGTCTATCCATATATCAACTTAGATTCAATGTAGCCACACATGCTGCATAGATGGGGTTTGAGAAGTAATGGCAGACTTCAAATGAGTGAATACAGAGAGTCGCCATAAAGTTGAGCTTGTACCAATATGCTGGTCATACTAGTTTAAACTTGGAATACACTTGGAGGGAGTTACTAATCAAGTTGAGAGATAAACATTGAGATTATAAGCAAGTAAATTTAATCTGAACTTGAGTATCATGATTAAGGAAGTATAAATAGACATTTGGAGGCTAACATTGAACATGTTTAGAGATGTACTTAAAGATTATGAATAATAGAACTGGGAGATACTATTTGATATGTGGATCAAGTGAGTGTGGAGAAAAGCTTGTAGGCTATAAGAGAAGAAACATAGAGATCAACTTGGACACCATTATTTAGCAAGTATGAAAATGTAATTCAGAGGATAAGTGTGTGCAAAAATATATGTATATTTGATGTCTGCCACCTGGTGGAAAAAAATTGATATGAATACAGAATAATGTTAACTCTTTTTACATTACTACATTTATAATTAAATATTTGAATAGAGTATCAACTTTTATCAAAAGTCACACTTGATGAAAAATATCCAAATTAACTGTTTCCAGGTGAATGTAATGGGCAGGGTCAGATTAAGATGATATCTATAACTGGACTGTCAGCAGATACCAACTCAAACTCGAAGATAATGATGAGACACAGGACAAAGCTAGCAACATTATTTCTGATATTCTCTATTGCTTGGCTATTCCAGAGAATTCATGAAGAGAGAAAAAATGGAAAACTCCCAATAGTGAACAGTATGTCTTTATATACAATAATTCAGCCATCCTTGAATTATTGTTCATACTTTAATATACTTTCCAAATCCCTGCCTGTGATTTTACACACCACCAACAAATATTTGTATCCATACAACCACACTATATCATTCGATATTGCAACACCTCAGACCTTTTCATTCTCATACTATATCTTCCTGCCAGTACTCTGCACACTTCTCATGCCCTGACCATGCCTCCCAATGTCACTCGAATCCTGCACCTCCCATTAGCACTTGTTCATTGGTACCTTCACTACTACTAGGTAACTAACACCATGACTTTATCCCTTACTGATATTCAGTGTACCCTGAGAGCATTTTTTAAATGATCTGGGCTATTGTGGATATCTTTGAGGAAACTTGGCAATGGCCTGCAATCCATCAACAAATGGAGCTTCTTCATTTATCAATGAATTGTAGCCCATCCAATATATACAATCCTGTAATTATTGTTGGTACAATTGTGCATTGTACTCACAGGGTATCTATTATTCCTCCTCACCATCGACTGCTACTTGGGGAGGAGGCACCATGGGTTCCCCACAAATAGGGTGGTCAATAACTGGCTGTAAAAGTGAAATTGGTTGAACTGGATGCATGCAGACTGGAGTAGGAAGATCCAACTTGTAAGCATACAGAGAGATCTATCAGGTAGCTGTTTACATTTCAATCTGTTTCAATCAAGCTTGTGCAAAGGGTGATCAGTTTGCATGTGTTGGGCATCCAGCCACACCCTGGTTCCTGTCTGTATATTTCTTGCTAATACTCAGGAGCATGTTGCGCCCACCTCCTGAATGGCCAAGATCCATCTCATTTTATTTCAGAGGTTTTTGTAAGTCTGCTTCATTGTCTGTTCAAAGCTATTGGAATTCACTCATTGATAATTCTAACTCTCTTCATTTGAATCTGCAAATGTTATTTGTGGATGCACCCCTTGAATGGCAAAGGAGGGAGTCCACTATATCATTTCTGATGCTCCAGTGTTTGCAGCAAATTTGGCCACCTGTAATAACTTCACCCAATTATCCGGCTCATATTCATTAAACCCTTTGAGATACTGTTCTATAGTAGCACACATCCCTATTGTGTGTCCTTCTGTCTGATGGTGAAATGCCGTTGAATTCTTCTGATCAACTGGAAAGTGTTTACACTGCTGACTACAGACTACTGAGGATAGCTGGGGTTCCATATCCGAAACACATGTCAATGGAAGCACATGAACGTGAACTACTTTTTCATGCAAGATTTCTGCAAATCTCTGTTAATCAATTATTGAATACCAAGGAACGAAGTGTCTCGTCTTTGAATGTAAATCCATAAGGACTGAAATAGCATCAAACCCCTGGCACATGAGCAGCTGTACAATGCCATCGATATATATGTCTTCTCAGGACTTCTTGGCCACTGGTACAGTCAGTATGCAAAGTCTTGGTGATTTGCTCTGTGTGCCCTTTTGCAAACACTCTCCAGCAACAAAAATCAATATTACACCACAACCAAAGATGATACAGTCTTCAAACCACAAATTCAAAGTGTCAAGATACTTATAATAATGTCTGTGTAAGGAAAAAAAAAATCTAATAGAATTACATGGTCAGTACATGGTATACCATCCCTTAGCATCAATTACAGCAGCCACCCTGTCGGAAATGCTTTTCCACAGTATCCCAAAGTATTCCTCACGTATCTCCTCCCAGATCCTAGGCAGGACTTACACCAACCTTGCTGTCACTTTCTCCTGGCCTCAATTTGTGTTTCTGATATCCAGGTATTTTCTATGAAGCCTGCACTTGAGCTCTACCCAGACATGTTGAATGGGGTTGGGGTCTGAGGAATCGGGTGACCAGTCATCCACCCGGATTTTGTATTTCACAAAACAATCCATATTCACAGCTGCTTTGTGTACTGGAACGATGTCCTGCCAGAAGATGGGATCCCCTAGGGTGTTATGGACATGATTAGGGACTGGAAGAAGAATGTACTCAAGAAGCTTGACATAAACCCCTTGTTGACCAATTTAACAATATGTAGGTAGAACATTCCACAGTTCCTGCCCCAAATACAACCCCAGACCATTAAAGCAATACTGTTGCCTTTGCATTTTGGTGCAATGCAGTCTGTGAACCACTTTTCAGGAGGTTGTCGAAATACCCACATTTGCAGCCCTGCATCACTTATCTCCACTGAGCATTCATCACTCTGAAGAGGTCCTTCCCACTGCTCATGTGTTCAATGCTTCGGTTCAAGTATCAATTGTAGCTTTTGGAATCCATGTCTGTCATCAAGCTTTGGTCTTTTTTTTGCTAGCACTTTGTATTGTTGTTCTGGCACAGGTACTGATCAATGATTGATAGTGGCACATTTGGTGCAACATATCACACAAATCAGCTTGCATCATTTGTCTGTCTTTCTTGAATGCTTGCATGATGGATCTTCATTGTTGCTGAGTCAAAATGAATAGTCAACCGCAGCATCATTTACTTTGAAGGGATTGCTGGTCGGTAGCACAAGCAATAAAATTCCAGACTGTTAACGAAAGATGCCCTGTCATCAGGCCAATCGCCGCAAGAGAGTATCTCACGTACGAGATAATGATGATTGAACCCCTTCTCTGCTAGAGACATCTCTCCCCAGGCAGTTAAAGGCATCAGAGAAGGTGTAGTGAGCTTACAATGTCACAACCCCATATTTTTGATGGGGTGCCTATAGACTGAATCACCAAGGCTTTTGTATAGTAACTGGAACAGTCTAATGACTCCAATAGTTGAGTGTTGTGAGCTATGTGATTGTTGGCAACTATGGCAACTTTGGACATAACAGTCAGTATTATTCTGTATTTTCTTCTCATAATACCGATTATTGAAAAGATTAAAAGTTATCACTCATTCTGGGTATTCTGCAAGAGCAGTATCATGACATTCCTAGACTAATTACAGCCATAGCTTATCATAATCCAGCATGTAAAGCCTTTCCAGATTTTACAACCTGTCTTTCCTTTCCATCCATGGGGATACCATAGTATCTTACAGACTCTCTCTGTTCTATATTGCTTTCAAATCTGTGATTGGGAACAGCTCAATCAAATAGACTTCAATTTTTTTTTGAAATAGTATGATAACCATGTGTACGCCAATTTTCCACCATCAAACATAATGGTCATGTTAATTTCTAAGGCTTTGAAAGCACAAGTTTCATACTTTTCATTTCCTCATCCCACCCTTCAGTAATTCCTCCAGGCATCCTCCTCTTCAAAGCATCCAATTTTCAATAGCATTTCACTAGTCAATATACTATATGATAAATAAAACGGGATAAAGATATGAACTATCTGACTAGTTTCCGATTCATTACATTGTTATGATCCATTAACAACTGAAGAGAATACATAGTATCCTTTTATTCCAGTCTCCATTCCCCTGAAGCTTTCATGTTTGCTTTCAGTTCCATCGTGTAAATGCTGCACATACATTTTACTAGTAAGAGCATTGTCAAGAACCATGCAACTGGATGTATTACTTGTTAATTATTACATTTCAACAATACTCCTGCTGCAACATAATCTAATGCGTCTCACTTGTTAACAACCTTCTACTTATAAGTGAAATGTTGAAGAACCAGAACTGTTGTAAATGCGGTAACTATTGCATTAATGGTTAACTGTTGTTCAGACTGCCACTGAAACTGTGCATAGATATTCATCAGTCTTGTTAATGGCTCCTCTTTTTTCCGAAAACAGAGGAACATAACTTCTATAATCGTTACAAAACCCTAACCACTGTTCTACTTAGAACAGATTATTTAACCATTCATTGGCAGATTTCTTTTCCTGGCACCAGTTTCTCACATTTTCAACCATATTTTTGTGCATTGATATGCCATCTGTTAATATAACATGTCCAGTGGTGGCAACGGGTCCGGGTAACCCGCCAGCGGTCCGGGTTTTGACTCGCGGTTCAGTTCGGTTCCAGACCCGGCCGAAAACCCGACCCGCTTTGTCTTGGCAGGGTTGTTACCCGGACCAGACATAAACCCACAGATTTTTGGTCGGGTCATACCCGGACTGCGGTTCCGTATTACGGTTCCTGCAACTTTGGCTCCAATTAAGTATATGAGTTGTGATCGTATCACGACATGATCAATACGTAGATTGTACAGAATGAACCGCTCTTTCACCTCCCAAGATCAGATTGGCGATCCAACCAATAGTCGTTGAGTGGGTTTGAAGAAACGCCCAATTTTAGGCGCAATTGGCGGGATTTTGATTGTGACCAAACGAATATTGATCGGATCGCAAATCTGATCAAGGGAGGTGAAAGAGCGGTTAATTCTACACAATCCATGTATTGATCGTGTCACGATATGATCAGAACTCAGATACTTAATTGGAGCCAAAGTTGTGAGGTTGAAATGCCGGGTTTTTGGTGGTAAAACCGGCCCAATTGCAACAGTCCGGGTTTTCGTGTGGTAAGACCCGTTGCCACGGTTCGGTTTCGGTTCCAACCCTAACCCGGAACCGTACTAGCGGGTTGGAACCGTTGCTAACACTAAACATGTCCCAAAGACTGCACAGTTTCTTTATGGAACTTGCATTTCTCCAGCTTCAAATACAGTCTGGCTTTCCACCAACATTTTATAATCAACTTATTATGCTTAACATCTTACTCCTCAGAGTTATTGTATTTCATAGCATCATTTAAATACACAGATGCAAAGGCATTCAATGCTTTCCAGATTACATTATCCATATATACTTGTAAATCTGCAGGGGCATTAGCAATCCCAAACTCTATAACTGTTGGTATAAACAGCCAATATCATGTCTGGAAGGCTGACCTTTGTTAATCTGCATCACTTATTTGACACAAGTTCTAGGTCCCAGGTACATTGAGTGTGGTATATTCCTCTGCCCCTTGGAGGAGATTTAGTGTTACCCATATGAGTGGTATGAGAAACCAAATGTTTATTATATTGCTGCTGCTAGTACAATAATGGATATGGAACATCAATTCTCTGGTGGGTTTCTTGGTGAACACAACTGGTAATGCAAAGTGTGAAGATGATTGTTAGATGAAACCCTCAGACAATTATCTTCTAACAATTCCTTCAGAAAAACTAACTTAGCATGTGATGTTGAATAAAGTGACTCTCACATTGGTGTCTCTCCTTTCTTATAATAGACCTTGGGATCAACTCCTGGTCAGTGTGCTGGAAATCTATCTGTGAGAACCTGACTGAACTGCAGAAGGAACGCAGAATACTATTCCAGAATTACCTTCTCCAATGGTCATTTCTTGAGATCCTTAGCCTCAATGGCTTGGTTAATGTCAATACAAGATGCCTTGAAACTGGCCAGGTTTCCATTTTTAACTTTTTGGAGGATTTCTGATCCATCAAGCATAAGAATATTTCCCCTAAATGGTCAGAGCAGCCTGATCAGTGATTCAAACATGCCTTTGCATGTCTCATAAGAATGATCTGATAATTTATCAAAATCTCACTCAACATTGTAAGGAAATCATAATAATGTGTCACGCAATAGTGCAATCCAAATGTAACCATATGTGATGAAAATTGGACTGTGACATGTTGAAGTGAATGCCAGGAAATTCAAAGATCAATAGTATCATGTCTGAGGTTAGTAAGAAACATTGGCTGTTGTTGTTTATAATCCTGAATAGTAATTTAAACTTTGGCTTTATGGGTGATGACTTCTGATTCATTGGGTTGCATGTTGACCACTGAAATATGACTTGTTTCTTTTGACTCCCGCAGCAGTATCTGATCACGGCCAGCAATATCTTGATAAATAAAAGCAATTCCTATTGCTCTGTAATCAATCAATGCATGTGACTGTATTACTTAGCTTTTATGGTCAATGTGCAGGTTATAACTGTGTTTCCCTTCCATTGATTCTCCCAAATCATTGACCTTGCTAATTGATCATAGCGATATTCCAAAACCTGGTAAAACAACTGAATCAATTCATTTTCCTGTGACCAAAGAACCATCTTTCTGTAACTGATCTACTGTTCTCCTGAGACTTTGGAGGTTTCTACTGTCTCTCCAGTCTTTACTTCTGCTGCCACAGCTTGCCAAGTCTCTGCTTTATTCCTTCCTGCACATTCTGCCACTCGGTGGTGAAAGACACCAAAGTACAAACTTCTTCCATCTACAAATCTTGTTGCACTTTCTCATGCCGAAATTTACCTTTGTCCCAACTGAAATCAAATCTCACTGGTCCAGTATATCTAGCATCTGGTGTTTCCAAGTATGTAGTTGCAATACTCATGGGTGATAGGTGATTGGCGGAAGAAGGGAAAATGTTATATTTTGTCCATACCCCAGCTGTCTCTGCTGTTTATTGCCGGATCCAGTTGTTCCGCTTCTGCTTCATCCCAATGAATGCAGGAAGTTTGGCTGCTACATCCTTATGCTAGAAGGAGTTACCTGTCTCATCTGACAATGCCATTATCGGGGCATTCTGGACAGCCGAAGAATTTCAGTTGAGGTAAGAAGCCTTATCTTGAGAATCAGTATAGCATGGAGGGAATTCGTGATTCTTTGGATCAACTGTTCAGATTTCCAGTTTTGTGGTTGCTACCTAACCAGGAGTCCCCAAATGCTGCTTTCTAGAGTTTTAACAAAGCTGGCAGGTTTCACAACCCAATTATTCCATCCTTGTGAAAATGGGGTGAGATTCCTTCCAAAGGAACTCCTCTCAAACATTTGAAGGCATATAATAATTTCCCATGATTGTTGGGAAAGCCCCCATCTTCAGGTTGAATTATGACTTCAAGTCGCACCATTCAGCCCCATTCCAGTGTGTGATCTGACCCTGAGAGGTCCAGATAGTCAGGAAGCTTCTGCCCAGAGTCCTCCAAACTTAGAGATGTAGGCCAAGCCACTCGAGCCCTGAACATCAACACATTGGCCCCTTGATTTCAGCAATTTTTTCTTCCTCTCAGCTTTCTTGTACATCTCTGGTCATTCTCTCCAAATCCTCATGAACGTCCAGAAATATCTGCTCAGTTGTTGGTTGTCATCAGCGCTGGTCCTGCTAGGTTTCCGGGTCCTGTCTGACAACTGTCAGACCCATATTTATCCAGCAGGGTGGGATGAAATGTCTTGCCTTCATGTCTGTGACTTCCTGCTGGAACGATATATTATGTACAAGGTGGTCACTCACCTTCGGTACCACTGTTACTCGATTTGTGCACTGAACCACCTCGAGCAGTACTTGATGACCACTGGCGAACATCTCTTACTGTTCGGTGGCTCCAAAGACATCTGTCTGGATAACAACTCAACAACTGCCACTTTTTGGGTCTTCCATAGACAGTTGAGCCTCTCTGACCTGGGGGCCCTTGGATCCTGATATTGCAGCCAATCAAATACATCCACCAGTGCCAGCTGTATTGGTCAATCTCAGTGGAAGTCAGAGTTTGGGGTATAACACCACTCAAAGGAACCTTCTCTGGTTTCACTGTAAATGCAGGTTCAGGTGTGTGCCAACAAGTCGAAAGGATACCGAAACAGTTATATGCTTTGCAGTCAGATGGGTTGTCAGCTTCAGAGTTAGTAAAACAACAACAATGTAATCCCAAATATTATGTCAAGTATTACGCAAATACACCATTGTTAACAGTGATTCAACCGCCATTATTGGGGGCCTCAGTAAAAAATACATTCCACGGAGAAGGGACAACTGACTGTTTCAAACACTTCTTTTCAAGTGGGTCTTCAGATTCAGCAAGAATAGAGTCAATACACTTGAAGGTGTTCAGAGGTTCTTGTTCGAATTTCAAAAAAGGGGTTTTGCCAATAACAATCCAATCAATTGACAATGCGCAGTGACAATTGAAACTAGTTATTCCCATTTGGTGATTGGTGAGAGTACCATGGATGTCCAGTCTGGTACGCAGTACAATGTGATTGTTGCAATCCTGGTAAACATGAATCCGGTGAATGAATGGTGCTAGGTACACCCAACTTTATACAGATGGAGGTTCACACAATATGTACACCCCGGAGAAGTGTATTGGCCCATTCTACATTCTGTATGACAGTTTGTAAGACTTGTTAGAGTATAATGGACAGGGTTTGATATAGGTAAAATCAGTAATATTATTGTGATTAAATTTAAACTGAATCTCCAATTTTCAATCAAGAAACAAGACAACAGTACTGGGTTTATTTCCAAAGTCACCTAACATGTGGCTATACAAGTGGATGAGTCAAGAGGGAAGGAAAGGAAATCCTCAAATGCCAAACATCCTCTCTGGATATATAATTATTCCCCCACTCTCAAATCATCTTTCTTGCTCTTGTGTACCATCCAATTCATTGCCTGTAATCATACACAACACCAACAAAATCCTAATCAATTCTACCATGCCACATTATATGATGTCGAAACACCTCAGACTTGTTACTTATTATTATGAATAATGCCATCCGCTCTATGTATACTGCTCATGCCATCACCATGTCTCCCAATCTCAAACAATTTCAGTAACTCTTAACAGCACTCGACCATTCGTACCTCCACAATTACATCCAACCTGCCACTGTATCAATTCATCTGCTGCATATTGACTGCCTTGAAATGTACTTCTGATTTCACTCAGTTTCAGACTCCAAGTATGTTCCTAATCTCACCTAATCACAGCTATCATGTTCACAAGCTCACCACCTCTAAGTACATCATCCAATTGACTCGATTGTGGCATGCAAGTAGGTATCTGACTGTATACAATTACATCTTCTTAGCTGGCACAATAACTGATTCTATGTGTATCTTCAAAGTCGCTGTATTATGACCACCATGTGCCTTTCACAGTTCACCCACCTACCACATCTAAGTACATCTCTAAGCTCACCCTATTATGGAGTGCAAGTGAATTTTGAAACATGTCTAACTATAACCTTTAGGTTTATCTTTAAGTATGTATAATTATACTCTACAATATTACCTTTATACTTCCTCAATTATGCCTTCCAGGTATCTCTCCAAGCTCTTCTGATTGCTCCCATCATGTGCATATCCAAGTTCACACAACTACAGCTTTCAAGTGCATCTCTAAGTTAACTCAATCACCCCCTTCATATGTATCTTCTAACATACTCTATTACCTGCCATCAAGTATCCTCACCACATGCAGCTACCATCCACTTCTAGTTGATTTGAACACTACATCCTGCAAGCACCACCATCTCTAGTCAAGTGCCACCTGCACCTGGTTCAAATAGATTAATGACAATGTATACTGAATAAGCATTGTAAAATGGCATATATCAAAATAGTAACTGCAACTTCCCTATGAACTGGCAGTATTTTCAAGGAATTAGTTATATTTCTACACTGATCTGCAGAACTTTAATATACTCTCAAACTTCTCAGCTACATTTTTAGGCATATTTGAAATTGTAGACATTTCTGATATATTTTTGTTGCAGTTTCACCAGCACTTGTCAAATTATCAGAAGGCAATTGGATTTTGTATTCAACTTTGAGACTTGATAATTTGAAGACTATGGTTAGACAACATTTACATACTCCCAGCAGCCTCTGGTGAATACATTATATTTTGCTAAGGTACTAGTCATTGTCGATATCTCTAATATTTATTCCATCGCAATAACAGACACTCAATTGAATAGTTATTTTGTATATATAGTATAAATGCTACTATATCAAGAATCATAATATGATGACATTAATACCTGTTTGAGAATCAGTAACTAGATTACAACAATTTATATTCACAATATACACAGATTGAAATATAATTTCTCGCTCTATTAAGTCTGCAGGTTATTGATATGCAATCACTAATGTTGGTACAGACTACTAAACACTATATAATGAATATCTGGGGAGATGTACCTACTAATAGTGTCTACTCCACCATCAAACGCCACATATAAAATTCCTGGAGTTGTATGATATACACTTTATACTTTGTTATTCTCAGCAAACTGATAAATAGTTTGAAAGCTGTATCCAAACCTCCCAGAAACCCAGATATATCCAGATACTTCCAGGCCATCTGGAAGTGATGTAAAGTAACATTGGGCAAAACGTATTTCATCACTTTTATTCTACTGTAACCTCTTGTAGTCTCACATAACAGCCATAACACTGAATTGTAGAATTCTGCCCAGAATCATTATGTTTAATGTGGATATTCCACATGTAGCACACAGTATGTTTATAGCAGTATTTTGGTATTTCTCTTTCACTATCTACATACTATCAGTATAATAGTGAGGATCTTTGGGTATGTTATGAGTTACTTATAAGAGGCTACTTAAATGATCACCTCTAATTACACACAGCTGTCAAAGTCTGCAGAATCATCTTGAAGTTTTAGTTAATATTATTATATAACATCTATTCTCTAGCTATCAATATAGATCTCTACATTTGTTTATTCTGTTAAACACACTTGGAGGGGGTAATCTACTGAAATTGACAGGCATGATCAAGCACACTCAGAATGGAATGGTCCAGCAGGGTCTGGGGGATAATTTAGCACAATTGGATGAGGCCAATCAAAAACACTGGAATGACTCAAGTACACTAATTGCGAACGTACATCTGAAAACGTTACAATCGACAGTGACCAAGTAAGCTTTGAGAGACAATCCGGAACATTTGAATGGGAGTAGGTGAGTATACTTGATGTGGACTAATGGAGCGGGCTTGGATGAGGACACTGAGTACTTTACAATGGACATTATGAGATACTGATCTAGCCTACTTGGGGATGCACTTGCCAGGAAAAAACTGAGCTGGCAGCAAGCAGTGCTCGGAGATAATCCAACAATGTTTGCACCACATTGTGTTTTGTGCGGGTCAATTACATATTACATATGATGGTGTTAAAAAATGGTTGATCAGGATTTCCTGAAGGCAGGGACTGTGAGATCGCTGCTGATATTTGATCTGTGCTGGCTGCAAATGGTACTTGGAGATAGTTGATCAGTGCTGGGTACAAATGGTGGTTCAAAGCCAGCTGGTAATGGCTGACATCAGCTGCCTGGAAATGGTACTACAAGCCAGTCAGTTGAGGTGGAACTCAGATGGCATCTTGAAGCTGGGTTGTAATTGTTGATCTTAGTTCACTACAAATGGTACCTGGAAGCCAACAGGAAATGCGCCATCTCAGCTGCTTACAGATGATGGGCAGTGTCCGTCAAGGAAGATTCGCTGTTAACTGTGGTTGGAAACTGGCTGCAGATGATCGATCAGAACTGGCCACAGACAGTGATAGGTGACTGGCACATCACACTATATCATTGGTTCGCTGTAGACTATACATGGTTGTGTTGGGCTGACAAGTAGTTGAGACTTAATCTTGCAGTTAGATTGAAATTTTCAGATTGTATGAAGAGAACTCAACTTTCACTCTCTGAAAGTTGGCTGTTGATGATCTATTGGGGCTGGCTTGAGGCCAAACAGTGGAGTTTTCAGTGGCTAGCCGCTGAGGGTGCTCAGAGAAGGTCCATTTAGACATGCAGAATGATCAATTGAGAATGGCTGCAAAGTGTATTTAGTGTCAACTCATAATGGAAATATTGGCAGATCGAGGCCATCACCACACTACAAGATTTCCATCACGGGTGAAGTAGTTAATGACATATAGAGAGATTCAGAATCAAAATGGGAAAATCTATAACTATATGGACAAAAAGGGGTATGATCATCATGATGAAAATCTCAAAGTCAACTTACACACCTAACCATCTTCAAGTTGAATAGATAGCTGTCAAGTTAAGCAAAATTAAATTACACTCAGTTCTACAGGGTTTTGTCCCATGTACTCACATCAAGTATTTAAAGATCCACTCAATTTTTGATTCTCCTAACATCTCAATATCATATTCAATTCTCCTATCCACCTGGGGTCATTTTTCCTTTTTCTCGCCAATCCTGTGTGGATGCCATTACATATATACGGGAGTATCCATGATAGACTCAAAGTGTCCAAGTTCTACACTTTCACACCAAGATCTTCAAGTGAACCATTAGATGCTGTTTCAACTCTCAGTCAGCATGCATTGCCTTAGTACAATCTGCAGCCAAACTTTGCTGGCTGATTTTGGATATATTCTGCAGTCAGCAGAAATCGACTATTTCGAAACAGCTTCTTGAGTATGGAAGATTACCATCTTTAACTAAATCTGCTATTGTGCTCTGTGACATCTATGTCTGCTCAATTAGCTATTGCTTGGTTTACTTCATTATCTCTGACTTGATGTGCATTGTCAACCACTTGAAGCTTGATCATTTCCAAGCCTGAGTACCAGTTCCATCTCCACATATTCATTTTCCAGCAAGCATCAATTGATTATCTACAGCCAGCCAGATCCAACCATCACCAACCATCACTAACCAGCAACCAACCACCACCTGAAGTCAACCCCAATTGACAGACTCCATGCACCATTATAGTGTTATGGTAGAGCTGAAAGGCAGTCAGCCTAGTATCAGCTATTGACTTTAACTCTCCTGGGCTCATAAGGGAGTCCATGAGTGATGAGCAGTTGCAGCTCAAGCAGTGTAGAAAGAGAGTGAGAGTATTTAGGAGACTAACCAGCCCCATGGAACTGTATCATTTGCATGAATCTACCAAAACTTGATAGTGTGTATTTCATTGTATGTTGTTGAGATGCTGGCAATACACTCCAGAGTCTTCCAACTATACATACATACTTCTTGATGTTCAATCCACATTGATTATCCCAATATCTTCCTCTGACCCATCCTGCCCACAACATTTTTGGTGCTAATGGGTACAGTGGTACTGAGAGAGACATTGTTCTACTACACCATCTCCAGCCTTCTGAGATCCATTGTAATCTGCCAGCTTCAGTGCAACAATGGCAACCAACCCTGACTTAGTATCTGCAAGCACCATTCGCAGTCAAAACAGATTGACTGCTACGGAATTTATCCCACAGTAGGCACGATAACCGCATGCAATTGGTCCTTTTAGAATTCTTGGTCAGCCTCTCCGTGTCTGCTTGATCAGCCCACTCTGCATTTGCTCAATCACCCCTGACTGTGTTTACTCAAATATCCCCTCCAATCCCACATATTGACTCTCAAGCCTACATGATTATCCCCACCCAATCTGGTCAACCCACCCCCATGCAAGCCTGCTAAGTATTCCTCCAATTATACCTTCAAGTTTGTTTGTACAATGCATTCCACCCGCCCAAATAGACTGGACGAACATATATGTAGTGTAGGCAACTGGACCGGGTAACCGGCCAGCGTACTGGGTTCAGACCGGAAAATGAGTTTGGTCCGGTTACAGATCCATCTGATGATCCAACCTGCCGCTTCTTGGTGGTCCAAACCCGGACCTGTACCCGGCAACCATAGCGTTTCGCCGGATCTGGCTATACCCGGAGTGTCCAATCTCCAGTTTCGCATTTTGAGTTGTTCTATTTAGGGTCCCATTCAGATATCCAACGGTTGATCATAAAATATTAACAATTGTACATTATTGTTCTTTTTGGATGTACTGGCTGCCTTGGAAATAAAACAATGCAGAGACCTGCTCCCTGCACGATGCTGCAAATGAGCATCAACAGAGCATGAACAATTTCTGGTCTTGCATCCTGAAAAATCATAGGGCAATGCAACCGCCTCAACCGATAATCAGAGTATCGGCCACCCTTCTGGGCAAAAATGCTACTGACGATATCCCTACCTCCTCCTGAACATGAGCGTCCGCAGACTGTCAATGATTGTTAGCTGTGCATCATGGACACTCAAAGCTCTGTGGATCGGCATTAACCCATAACGAATGTATGGACCGCCTGTAATGGGAAAAATTCTTGTGACGAAATCGCTACCACCTCCTGAAAATGTGCTTCAGCCAAGTGGCAACAACTTTTGCTCTTCAATCTTGGAAAATCTATGGGCTATGGAACAGCGTTAACCCATATTCAACCTATCATCTGCCTTTATGGGCGAAAATGCTAGCTGTGATATGGCGTCCGCCTCCTACAATTGAGTGCCCACTGAGCATCAACAATTTTTGTGTGGGGTCAGTAAACTACACAGCAATAAACAGCATTGCATTGTTCCTGAATTGAGTGTTACGTGGTCAGTCTTTTCATTATATCCTGGTATTCAATTTCAGGAATATGTATGCAATGTCTCACAGATCTGACTATTTTTGCTTGTAGCTCTAGATTCAATATTGAAGAACCCTCATTCTACTTTACTATAATGTAACTTTTGGCAGCCTCTCGAGTCGGATCACCTAGCTACCAAATTCTTACCTCGATGTCAGATTCAAAATGTTTACATACCGCGTTGCTACAGGTTATGATGTCTTCCAAAGATGAAAGTCTCTTTATTCCTGATTTGAGCGACCTTACTTTGCAAATCATCTTCAATACTTGTTGGGCTTCAATGAATAGAGGCTCAAAACGTCCTGTGGCTTGGAATGATTCTGGACATGCTCTTTCTTGGAGATTTTATATGCATTCCGGACTGGAGGAGAACAGCAGCCCTGGCATCATATGTATCGTTTGTCATCAAGTTCTTTGCCATCCATCAGAGCATGGGGACCAGCTCAACAGGGAAACACTTGCTGGCAAATGATCACATCTCAAAGTTAAATGAATTGACAGAGACAGAAGTTAGTGAATTGACTGGTTCAACGATTGATTAAACAGCTTTGGCCATCCGGAGGAAACACTGAAGTTGAGGAATTACAATTGTATGTGCGCAAATGAAATTTCATATTGGACATTCTGGTGCGATCCAGACGAACGGAATTCACTGTCAAAATGCTCCAAACATGCAACGAAGGACTATGAAACTTCCCAATCACACCAGGACAGGCGGAATTGCTTCCTTGTGATAGTATTCGTTTCAGCTTATATTCCATGGAACGCAATATCAAATCGTGAGGTATGATGGTCTTGATAAGCATTACGAAATGACCTAGTGCTGCCGTCCGCAATCACCCTTGGAAACATTTACCAGAGGGATTACTCATTGACCTAGAATGCAACTATGAAGTAATTGCCATCACGAAATAAAGTTAATTTAGCATTGGATGGGTCGACATTAATCAACCAACTAGCCATGACGTCAGTCGTTGCTGACTATTTTGATCAAAATTGGGCATGACGAGATGTATAACTCACGATCAATGAGGTTGATTGCTTATATCTTTCCGTCTTCCAAAGTTAATCAATGATCATACGTCAAGGGCCACAATACTCCACCAAGGCTAGCCATACATTAGAAGGATGTTCTTCATCGGTCTGGGCTTACAGATGGCGATTTGCTTGGAATTACAACTGAAAATGCCGGCTCCAATTACTCGATCGCTGGTGAGCTGCAATCAACCGTTGAGGCCTCTGCAACCGAGTGGCCTGCATTGAGGAACCACATACCATGCATGGCGCATATTATACAGCTGGCTTTAGGTTCATTCATGAGGAGTCTCAGCGTAGAAGACTGCACCAGGGTTTGGGAAGCCCATGAGTGCGATGAGCAATTTGGAGAGAATGAATGCAAAGACGTTGAGACGAGTCCAAGACTTTGAAAAGAGGGCAATGCTCGAATCGACAAGGTGTCTGCCATGAGACCAGCTTTAGGAAAGATAATTGAGAAAGTCCAAATTTCAAGATATTTTGAAAGTCCTGAAACTAACCTTCATATAGCAGAGAATGCTTGCTGAACTGATTACGCTGACACCTGGTTGTCAAAACAAGTTCATCGACTGTCAAAAAGCCAAAATCCAAATCGCAGTACTACCAATGATGGATGTGAAGACATCGCCAAAACCGACACTTGAGTTACTTATGCGACCCTACTGATTGTGAGAATTCACCCCCAAGTGGCTCCAGAATCCAAAATACAGTGAATACTGGTCACTCTTGACAACATAGGATGAATGTACCATTGTCAAGTACGTCATGGAAGTTTTAAGGCCATTGTGACACTGGACCCTGTGGATGTCGAAGACGCATACAGTCACATCACATCACGTTATCACAGTCTGCAATGCCATATCAGATCATCTGGATAGCGTTATGGGAGCTGTACCTAAGAAGAAGACTCCATGGAAAGAAGACTTGTACTTCGCCGTGAAGTTAGTGGGACAGAAGCTGTCCAAATATTATGCTGAACTTACTCCCATGACCAGTATGCTTCTCATTTCAGCACATATCCTCGATCCTTTCCGCAAGTTGCAATCATTCAGACAGTGGGACAAGGGTATGGATTTCAATCCTGAGGATGACACTTCCTATACTACTCAATGCCAAGAGGAATATCTGAAATATGTGGAGAATGAATACTGTGCCAAACATAGATGTGTGACAGTCATTAAATCCGAAAGCGTACTGACCAACAATCTATTCCCCTCGGCCACAACTGCAGGATTCGGTCAATCTTCCTTCGATCCATATGATTCATCCCGTGATGATGAAGAATGCTTAACGCCTAACTCTGTGGCTGAAACTACACCTGGACGAAGCGATTGTGCAGCATGCTTATTGACCTCCTCAAGGCCCTATTTGAATTCACCACCTGAATCACCAAATAACTCGGGGCAAGTTAATCCAAATCTCAATGATTTCCAGTACGACCCAATGGAGATTAGCAGTACATTTTGGTTCCCAGATATCACCAACTGTTAGTGACAACAAGAGGAAACACACTCAAAGTACACAGATCTCTCTAATGTGGCTTGAGACATAGTCTCTTTCATACCAGATATTGTCGGAGTGCAGGCCAGCTTTTTCTCTGCGTGAGATGTCATCAGCTGGAGGCAGTCAAAAACCACAGTTGAAACCCTTCGTGAAAAAGTCATTGTAAGGCAGTTTGCTTGAGTTAATGACGGGATATTGGCAGGCAATAAACCAGCATTGGATACAACAATCACTGAAAACGACTCGTAAATGAAGAGAGAGGCAGCGGAACCAACATTGGCCAGAATGGCCAAGGTCCACAACATTTCGGAGCCGAGGCAGGGCAGGCAAATCCTATGTGCTACACAGCAGGAATCTCGCACTTAAAACAAGCAGCTGACAGCCATGGGATAAATTTCGGATACAGAAGAGAACGTCAAAGCATCATGGTCTCGTTTTCACCATGATGGTGCGGCTGCATTTGAATTGTTGGAACGATCACGTTTGCCACCAGCTTTGTCTGCAATGGACCAACATGGAGGATGAACTGGATTATCAAACGTCTGCCGAATCAGATGAAACGACTGTCATCCAGTCAACAGTGATGAGAACAGGGCACCTGGAAGCATTTTGGAACCCAAAAATTGGCTAAACTGGAATGGTGACTTGGAAAATCCAAATGACAGCTTCGACGATTGCGCGGCAAACATTGAATGTGATATAGATCGAGCAAATGGCATCGAGGATCCAGAAATCCCAGAGCAGTGGCATGTGAGTGCCACACCATGACACCCCGGATGGATTCAGCCAACGCAGAAGTCAACGAGACAGGCTGAAACCATGGTTGTGATGTTCAGTTCAATGGAAACGAGGTGGATTGAAGGAATCTATGAAACGCAGGACACAATGTGTCAATATGTTTCACCAGCTTCCTTATGTTGCTTGACCGAGAGTTGCATTTAGAGATATATCATGGGAGACTGGTGAGCAGTCGCTTGAGACTATCAGTTGATAAATAGATGTATAGCAGGCACACTGAATCATTTGGCAAGATATATATATTTTAATAGTATGAGAGTGAACAGTGCAAGAATATTACTGGGCTCGGCTTTGCCACAGGTCTGAGTATCAATCTGTCAGAAACGTAACCAATAAGTTCAAATCACTATGAAATCAATTATCGATGACAGCAGATGTTGAATGGGCAATACATTACGATAAGCCTCAACGCAGCGTCAACATTTTCTGGCCTTGTAAGTATGGTAATTGAATTGTGATTTAGTTGCTGTTAGGCATAACGGATGTATTGGCAGCTTTTAGAGGCAAATGTGACAGCAACACGGTTACTACCCCATTCTGAGAATGAGCGTCAATGGATGGTCAACGATTTTTGGTCCTATAAGTATGGTAACTGAATAGTGATTTGGTCACTGTTAGGCATAACCGATGTATTGGCAAATTTCAAATGCCAAACAGAGAGCAACACGGTCACTGGGCCGTTCTGAGAATGAGCATTAATGTAGCTTCAAGCATTTTGAAATTAGCATCTTGGGTAATCTAAGTTCTGATTGGTTGCAGACATCCATTGATTAGATATTCGCAGCCTGGAGGGGGGAACCAGTAGTGTCATGCTCCCTGCCACATCCTAAAAATGAGCATCAACGGAGGATCAACTATTCTTGGTCATGCATATTTGGTAATCGAGGCATCGCACAGATATTCGAGCACATAACAGAACTATTGACTGCCTTTATACCCAAACATACAATACATCCAACGAAAAACACGGACTCCAAAATAATCCATATCGCAAACTGCAAAACATACAAAAACAAACTATTAGCTGTTGAATACATGATTTTGATAAGATACTAGTATCAAACTGTGAACACAAGAGCCTTATATGGATCTATAGCTGCACCCGCTGGGCAACCCACTGTTAACCGAGCTGATTCAGACAGCATGGGAGATTTCCATCGAACAGTGCCTGAGTTGACAGTTCGGGTGTATTGAAAACATGGACAGCCAATTTGGCAGCAGTTCAGTTTGGACCCAGACCCGGACCTGAAGTGACGGTCCGGAACCGTTGCTAAGAGTACATATATCGTTAGACATTGATATTTTGTATATAGATGGCACTGGATTAGAAATAAGTTTTTGCAAGCATAATGAAGTCTGATTATGGTAAAACCTCAGTTCAGAACAAAGAAGGCTATGGTGAATTGGAAACTCAATTTTCATGATGCCATAAACAATATCTGGTAAACAGTAACAATATATGTGAATATACTGTCAGATATTGCAATTCACTGGTAATGGCAATAACATGTACTACTATCATCAAAATGGTATTAACATATATCTGTTCCCAAGAGATTGGACTAATATACCATCCCATTCAATAACACCTGGGACTATGGCAGTAATGTCCATAACATGTCATAAGACTATATTAATAGCCATAATAACTCTCAATCACATTAACAGAGAAGCTTTTCCCAGTAAACTACAGTTTGTCAACCAGTATATTCACACATATCTGAATAGTACTGTATATGAAATGTTATGTCAAAGATATTACAATATTTGACTCACTGAATAGGCACATTTCAGAGTAGCTGAAACTGTCATACAGCTCTCTCACAGTACTCTAATCTTGAGAGTGTTTTCATCTACAAGGATTTCCTCGATTCTTATAACCTCAGGAGAGTGTCAGCAATGGGTCCGGGTAACCCGCCAGTGGTCCGGCTTTGGACCGGGAAAACGGTTCGGTTCGGTTCCAGACCCGTCCAGCAACCCGACCCGCAGCTTCTTGGCGGGCCAAGCCCGGACCTGTACCCGTCAACATGCGGGTTTTGCCGGATTTGGCTCGACCCGTCGGTTCCAGTCTCCGGTTCTAGTTTTCGGGTTTTTCTATTTATGGTCGCATGCAGATATCCCACTGTCTTGTGCAAAATCTTAAATTTGTTACATCATTGTCTTTGTTCGTTTTATTGGCTGCCTGTATAATCAAAACAAGCAGTGACATGCTCGCTGCTACATCATGAAGTTGAGTGTGAACGATTCTTCGTCTTGCATCATTAGTAAGATTGGAGGTACAGGACAGCCATATTTACAGTTAAGGCAGTCATTAACCCGCAATTGGATCGGTGTGCACCGGCTTGTTTGTTTGTTTGTAATCATATTGCATTCGGCCGTGTAGCGGCCATGGCATATTATACTACAGTTTTCCCCTCCGCTTCCGCTTCCGCGCAAATGAAAACTCAAAGACCCCAAGAATCTGAC